>ENA-OPDF01000078-OPDF01000078.1-human-gut-metagenome-genome-assembly--contig:-NODE-78-length-66635-cov-4.302613_pt1 | contig 66635 bp, 67 predicted proteins | sample MGYA00241575_ERZ501501 | MGnify/ENA primary metagenome ERZ501501 (study PRJEB25962, sample SAMEA1972229) | human gut metagenome | biome: human gut; feature: human-associated habitat; material: faeces... | reverse complement strand
CAATTATAAACTTCGCTTAAAGCTCGTTTCTAATTGGCGATTCAGCCAAAGAAAACTCACGCGGCTGAAAAAATTTAAACGCGGTACACCGAAAACAATAAAATTTTCCACGGAACTCGCTTCGCTCAAACACCGGGAAAATTTTATTGCCTTTCAGTAAATACCGCTAAATTTTTAATGCCGCGATTTGACGTGACCCGTACTTTTAATATGTTGAATTTAGGTGAGCGGATTTGCTTAAATTCGTACTTTGGTAAATTTTTATAAAAAACAGCAATGTTATCGTAGGTTGCATATATTTTTTATAATGAATAGTCATAAAATACGATTTAAGAGCATAATATCCAAAATCAAGCTATAAAAGTACGGGTCATGTCAAAAGGCGACTTTCAAAAAACAGGCGAAAGCTTAAAATAAAAAGGCACTTGCAGCAATGGCCGAGGATGTTTGAGTTTGCGCAGCAAACGAGTTCCGCAGGCGCTGCAAGTGGCAAACTGATTTGATACTGAGCCGTTAAGTTTTTTGAGGAGCGAAACTTTCTTGGTTCGTTCTTTGGTTACAAAGAATGAACATGAGTAATAAAGTAAATAAAGAATAATTAAAGTATCATCAAAGGCGGAAAGTAAAAAATAATATAGTAAATAAAAAACTACAATATTAAATGCAAATGGCCAATCATATAAGCTATACTCACCCGCAGTTTTGTTGTACAATAAAAACAAATTATTTAACGAGGTACAAAAGGTAACAATGCTTGATTTTATAACAGAAACCAACAGTGTATGGCAAAATATGCGCAGCTGCGGGCTGCCGCTGGTGCTGTACGGCATGGGCAACGGCGCTGATGCCGTGCTTGACAGAATGGAGGCGGAAGGCCTGACGGCAGCCGGAATTTTTGCCAGCGATGAATTTGTACGCGGGCAGAATTTCCGCGGTTTTAAGGTGGAGCATTACAGCGATATTAAAGCGCGGCTTGAAAATTTTGCGGTGGTAATTGCTTTTGCTTCCGAACTGCCCGAAGTTATTAGCCGTTTTAAAGCGCTTGCCGCAGAGCATGCGGTATTTGCACCGCATTTGCCGCTTTATGCCGGCAGCGAAGAAGTAACAAAAAGCTGGCTTGAAAAATATGCCGCTAGGCTGCAAAATGTGTATAATAACCTGGCAGATGAACATTCGCGTAAAGTTTTTGCAAACGTACTTAATTATAAACTCAGCGGCAGGCCGGAATATTTGTTGCTGTGCGAAACTGACAGAACTGAAGATTTAACGCAGCTTTTTACTTTTGGCAAAGAAGAAAGCTATCTGGATTTGGGCGCCTATGACGGCGATACGGTGCGAGAGTTTTTGCAGCTTACCGGCGGCAGCTATAAAAAAATAACGGCAGTGGAAGCAGACCGCCGCAATTACCGCAAACTGTGCGCGAAAGCAGAAGGGTTAAAAAATGTACAGCTTGTTGAAGCCGCAGTTTGGGATGAAGATACGGAACTTGATTTTTCCGACAGCGGAGGCAGGCAGTCTACATTAATTAATGCACATAAACGCAAAGTGCGTGCGTTAAAAATGGATAATCTGCTGCAGGGCGAAGCTGTAACATACATTAAAATGGATGTGGAAGGTGCGGAAAAGCAGGCGCTTTCAGGGCTTAAACAGCATATTAGAAGTGACAGGCCAAAAATGTTTATTGCCGCATATCATCACGATAATGATTTTTTTGAGCTGCCGGAACTTTTATGGCAGCTGTGCCCGGAATATAAAATATATCTGCGTAAGCATAGATATGTACCGGCGTGGGAAATGAATTTTATGGCAGTTTATCAAGGGACTCAAAATGTCCCTGTGGGTCAAAAATAGCATATTGTGCGTTTGTAATGGAAAATGTGAAAAATATTTGCAAAAAGTAACAGAAATGTTAAAAATATGTAAAACATTTTACCTAATGTAAGCAGGAATTTTACAAAACCGGGAGAAGAATATTAATAGCATCTTAAATACGTTAAAAGGAGTGGAGACTCATGAAAAAAGCAAAATGGCTCTGTACTGCTGCGGCAGTTCTGGCATTATCGGCTGCAGTTGCAGGCTGCGGCGGCAGCGATAAGCAGGAAGCCGGCACTAAAGCAGGCGGACCGAAAGGCGAGGTAATGGTATATACCTCCATTTATCCTGATATTATTGATAATGTTTGCAAACCGGCAATGAGCAAAGTTTTCCCTGACATGAAAGTTGACTGGTTCCAGGGCGGTACCGAAAAAGTTATGACCAAAATGGCAGGCGAAATTAAAGCTAAAAAAATCGGCGCCGATGTTTTAATGGTTGCCGAACCTTCTTACTACCTGTCCCTTAAAAAAGACAACCTTCTTTTGGATTATGTTTCCCCGAACCTGAAGGACGTTATTACCGATAAGGACGAAAAAGGCGCATGGTCTTCCGTTCGTATCAGCAACATGATTATCGCTTATAACTCCGACAAACTTTCTCCGGAAGAAGCTCCGAAATCCTGGAAAGATTTGACTGACCCGAAATGGAAAGGCAAAATTGCAATGCCTAACCCGATGCTTTCCGGTACTGCATTTGTTGCAGTTGGCGCACTTGCCGATAAATACGGCTGGGAATATTTCGATCAGCTGAAAGCTAACGGCATGCGTGTTGAAGAAGGCAACTCCGCAATTCAAAACAAACTTTTAACCGGCGAATATGCAGCAGCAATGATTCTGGAAGAAAACATCCTGAAACTGGCTGCTACCAAAAACGAGCCTTTGAAAGTTGTATACCCTGAAGACGGCGTAGTTATTATTCCTTCCCCGATTGCTATTTTCAATACTACCAAAAACCCGGATGGTGCTAAAGCCATGGTTGACTGGTGGCTTTCCAAAGAAGGCCAGCAGGCTGTTGTTGAAGGCTGGATGCACTCCGTACGCGGCGACGTACAGCCTCCTAAAGGCGCTCCGGAACTGAAATCCTTCTCTGACAAAGCTGTAAAAGTTGATTGGCAGAAACTTGCCGACAACAAAGCTGAAATTAAGGAAGAGTTCCGCGTAAGGGTTATGGAATAACGGTTCTTTCTAAATCCGGCATGAAATAATTAAGTGAAGGAATTTAGGGGTCGCTATGTGGCGATCCCTTTTTTCCCATTATAAAAAGCAACCTTAAATTATGTTTTAGGGCGGCCCTTATGCCGTAGAAAGGAGTTATGGTGGGCTTTTTACAAAGAATAAACAGCAAATTTATTGTAATTTCGCTGTCGGTATTACTACTTTTATATTTTGTGGTTTTTCCGCTGGCCGTACTTTTGTATGACAGCATCCTGGTTGACGGCTCTTTTACGCTGGCCAACTACCGTGAAGTTTACAGCCAGGACGTAAACTGGCGCGCTCTTGCCAACACTGTTGAGCTTTCGCTGATTGTAATGGTGGCAAGCGTTATTATTACTTTTCCGCTGGCATGGCTGGTTGGGCGTACCGACCTGCCGTTTAAAAGAGGCTACCGCACGCTTTTGGTTGCTAGCTATATGATTCCGCCTTATGTAGGCGCTATTGCCTGGGTACAGCTTTTAAACCCGAGCGTAGGTTATTTAAATAATGTGTTTAAATGGATTTTTAACTTACAGACTGCACCGTTTGATATTTATACCACAGGCGGCCTGGCCTGGGTTTTGACTTTATTCTATTCTCCATTTGCTTTTATTACTATTTCGCGTGCGATGGAAAAAATGGACCCGACGCTGGAAGAAGCAGCAAGGGTTTCCGGTTCTTCGCCGCTGCGCACTCTTATTGACGTTACGCTGCCCCTGATGGCGCCTTCCATTCTGGCAGGCGGCCTTCTGGTATTCATTGCGGCAGGCTCCTGCTTCGGTATTCCTGCTATTGTTGGTATGCCGGGCAATATTGAAGTTATGACAACCCGTATTGTTACTTATACTTATATGGGCGACGAAGCGGGCATCCGCGATGCAACGTCGCTGGCAGCTTCCCTGATGTTTATTGCCAATGCCCTGCTGTTCTTTATGACCTGGATGCTGGGCCGCAAGGATTATACCACTATCAGCGGCAAAAGCACCCGCCCGAACATTGTTGAGCTTGGCAAATGGAAATGGCCTGCTTTCTTTGCGGTAGGCTTTTATGGCTTTGTTGCCGTTATCCTGCCGTTAGGCTCCATTTTGCTTACTTCGCTGTTAAAGAGTATGTCCAAGGGCATTACTCTTGACAACCTTGGCTTTGATGCCTGGATTCCTGTTATTACCAGCTCCCAGTATATGGAAAGCGTATGGAATTCCGTTGTATACGGCGTTATTGCCGCTACCATCGGTACAATTCTTTCGGTGTTTATCGCGTATCTTGCCGTTAAAACAAATGTTAAAGGACGCAACCTGCCGGATATGCTGACAATTATAGGCGGCTCCACGCCGAGTATCGTTATCGCGCTGGCACTTGTTATTACCTTCTCCGGCAACTTTGGCCTGAACCTGTATTCCACCATGTGGATTCTGGTTGTCAGCTACCTTGTAAAATATATGACGATGTCCGTGCGCACTATTGCAGCTTCCTTAAGCCAGGTACATATCTCTCTGGAAGAAGCGGCTCTTAACTCCGGTGCAAGCTGGCTGCGTACCTGCAAAGACATCATCATGCCGCTGATTGCACCGTCAATTATCGCCGGCTGGTTCTTAATCTTTATGCCGTCATTTTATGAATTGACGATGTCGCTGCTTTTGTACGGCAGTGATACCAAAACTATCGGCGTACTGCTGTATGATTTGCAGACTTATGCCGATACACAGAATGCTTCCGTGCTTTCGGTAATTATTTTGCTGATAGTTCTGGTGGGCAATGTTATTTTGAACAAGCTTACTAAGGGTAATGTTGGTATTTAAAAGGAGTGGAATAAATTGTCAGAAGTACGTATAGAGCATGTTTTTAAACGGTTTGGTGATGTTACGGCCGTAAGCGATTTTGACCTTACCGTAAAGGACGGCGAATTTGTTTCGCTCCTCGGCCCTTCCGGCTGCGGCAAAACAACTTCGCTGCGTATGATTGCCGGCTTTGAAAGAGCAACAGAAGGTGAAATTTATATCGGCGACCACTGCGTAAGCTCGCATATAAAAAATACTTTCGTGCCGCCCGAAAAACGCGATATCGGCATGGTTTTCCAGTCTTATGCCGTATGGCCGCACATGACTGTTACCGAAAACGTTGCATATCCGCTTAAAATTCAGAAAGTTCCCAAAGAAGAACGCGCTGCAAGAGTTGCGGAAATGCTGAAACTCGTTCATCTTGACGAGTACGGCAGCCGTTATCCGCACCAGCTTTCCGGCGGCCAGCAGCAGCGTGTTGCACTGGCGCGTGCGCTGGTAATGCGCCCCGGCCTTCTGCTTTTGGATGAACCTTTGTCCAACCTTGACGCCAAACTGCGTGAAAGTATGCGCTTTGAAATTTCTTCTATTCAGAAGGAACTGGGCATTACCGTTATTTATGTAACGCATGACCAGTCCGAAGCAATGACGATGAGTGACCGCGTTGTTGTTATGAGCCGCGGCGTTATTCAGCAAATTGGCACGCCGTACGAAATTTACCGCAACCCGGCCAACAAGATGGTTGCCGACTTTATCGGCCTTGTAAACTTTGTGGAAGGCGAAGTACAGGGCGACCGCGTATATATCAGCGGCACCGGCGTATCCTTCCCCAATACCAGCGGCATAACCGGCAGCGCTACCATTGCAGTGCGCCCGGAAAACATTACTATGTCCCGCACAAGCGGTACTATCGAAGGCACGCTGGTACACCGTTTCTATCTTGGCGATGCGGTTGATTACCGTGTACAGTGTAAACACCATGTAATCCGCGTTATTGTAAAAGGTGCGGAACTGAAAGAATTTACCGACGGCGAAAAAGTTTACCTTGATTTTGATAAGATTATGGTTTTCGACCGTGACTGATTTTTAAAAGTAAAATCCCGGACAGTTTGCCTGCCCGGGATTTTTGTTTATGCGCGCGGCTGTGGTATAATAAAAGAAAATCAGCTTGACGAGGTTGAATGATGAAAAAATTTTTGGCTGTAATTGCTGCGGCTTTTTGTATTTTAACAGTGCTGAACACGGCGCATACTGCCGGTAAGGATGAGGCAGAAAAAAAGGAACAGGTGAAAATCTGCATAAGCATGCCAGTGGATATAGCCGATGCGCTGGCAGAAGATTTTACCAAGGCAAGCGGCGTAGAAACGCAGGTAGTGCCGCTGCCGCCGGGAAGTGCGGAAAACCGTTTTAATTTTCTTGCTTCTTCCGGCAGCGATGTATGGCTCGGCGGAACGGCGGAGGAGTTTTACCTTGCCGCTGAGCGCGGGCTTTTGGTAAGCTACCAGCCCGAAGAAGCGTATGCCATTCCGGCGGAATTCCGCCAGAATAACTGGCTGTGGACGGCTTTATATATTGACCATATCGGCTTTTTAAGCAATAAAAGGAACCTGCATTATTTGGGGCTGTATGCGCCGGAAAGCTGGCAGGAGCTTTTGGCAGAACCGCTTAAGTACGAGCTTGCGTTGGCAGACCCTAAAAGCGGCGGCGCAGGCTATGGCATGATGACGGCCTTATGGCAGCTGAAGGGCGAAAGCGCGGCTATGGATTATGCGGAGCAGCTTAACCGCCAGCGCCCGGAATATTTTGTTAATTTGCAGGAAACCATTGATGAGGTGCGCCAGGGTTATAAAACAGTTGCGGTAGTGCCGCTTTCGGTAGCGCTGCTTTTGGAACGCAGCGAAGAGAATCTTTTTGCAACGATACCTGCCGACGGCAATAAAAATTTAATCAGCGGCGCGGCGGTGCTGAACGGCTCTAATAACGCTGCGGCCGGTAAATTTATAGAATACTTGTTATCGAACCGCGCGGCTGAAATTGTTGCGGAAAAAGGGCACGGGCTTGTATGGAGTTTAAGCGCAGCGGCAGATGACGAGCTGCGCAGCCAGTATACGGGCAAAATGCTTACGCCAGTTGACGATTTAAGCTGGACGGCAGGGCAGAAAGCCAATGTTATTGAGCGCTGGCTGACAGCAGGCAGGAAAACATAATAAAGTTTTAGGCATAAAAAGAGCCGGGAGCATAGAGCTTCCGGCTTTTAAGTTTATTATTAAATTTTGCAGCCGGGCTTCAGCGGCAGGGTGAAGGTAAACGTACTGCCTTCTCCGGGCGTGCTTTCGGCGGTTATGGTGCCTCCGTGCAGGTTTGCAATCCACTGTACCATGGAAAGCCCCAGCCCTGCGCCGCTGCTGTTGCGGTGGCTGCTTTCCGCCTGATAGAAACGGCGCCATATTTTAGGCAGTTCCTCCGGAGCAATGCCGCAGCCGGTATCTTTAACGGAGCAGACAACGCTGCCCTTTTCTTTATGCAGGGTAAAATCAATTTTGCCGCCGTTTTCCGTATATTTAACGGCATTATCCAAAAGGTTCAGCAAAAGGCGCATTAAAAGTGTTTGGTCGCCTTCAACGCAAACTTCCGGTTCAATAGCGGCATTGACGGTTATTTCTTTTGCACCGGCAATCTGCTGCGTTTCTTCAATTACAATTTCAGCCATTTCGCTGAAATCAAACTTTTCAATTTCAAATTGAATTTTATTGGCATCGGCACGGGCCAGCATTAAAAGTTGTGCCAAAAGGCGCGACATTTTGCGTGCCTGTGCCAGTATTTTTTGCAGGGCTTCATCTTTTTCGGCAGGCGGTGCCTGTTTTAAGGCGTATTCAGCCTGGGCAATGATGGCTGCCGCAGGTGTGCGCAGTTCGTGCGAAGCATCCGCCGTAAACTGGCGCTCCGCGTCAAAAGATTTTTCCAGGCGCGAGAACATGCTGTCGAAAGTTTGTGCCAGCTGCATTATTTCGGGGTCTGCCTTGTTAAGGTTAATGCGCTGCGATAAATCGCTGCCGCTGCCAATGCGTTCCGCGGCGGCAGTAATCTGCTTTACGGGCTGAAAGGCTTTTTTGGTTATCAGGTAGCCGCCAAAGGCAGAAAGCAGTATTAAAAACGGAAAGAGCAGGGCACATTGCCATAAAATTTCATCGCGGGTAGCGTAAATGCTGCTTAATGAAGTGCTGCCGCGCAGCCAGATGCTGTTTTCAAGCCGGGCGGGGCGCAGCTGCAGGTCGAATACATACCAGGTCTGGCTGCCGTTGGTTACGGTTTGCAAAAGCTCGGAGCGGAAGGGCGTATCCGGCATCTGCACCGGGTTCAGCCCGGCGATTAATGTGCCGTCGTTATTATAAACGGCAAGCATAACGCCGTCATGCAGAAAATCAAGCTCGTCAAGGCTCAGGGTGCCGTCGCGCCGCAGTTCAAGGCTGCTGGCGTTTCCGTAAACCTCGTTTTCCAGTTTGTCCTGCAAATTAAGCAGCAGTACATCGTCGGCGGCAAAAAGCACGGCCGCAAAAATAACGCTTAATACCGCTACAATAAGCCCGGTGTACCACAGGGTTATTTTTTGTTTAACGGATAATGCTCTCATTTTTCTTCCCTCAGCACGTAACCTGCGCCGCGGATAGTATGCAGCAGCTTTTTGTTAAAGCCGTTATCTATTTTTTTGCGCAGGTAACGTATGTAAACGTCAACAACGTTGGAACCGCCTTCAAAGTCGTAATTCCATACATGGTTTTCTATTTTATCGCGCGAAAGCACGCGCCCGGGATTGCGCAGCAAATATTCCAGCACGGCAAATTCCTTGGAAGAAAGGGTAATTTCCGTGCCGTCACGGGTAACGGTGCGGCTGTTTAAATCCATAACCAGCCCGGCGTATTCCAGCACGTTTGTTGTCTGCCCGCTGCGGCGGCGCAGAAGCACACGCAGGCGCGCCAGAAGCTCGTCATACGCAAAAGGCTTAACAAGGTAATCGTCGGCACCGGCATCAAGGCCGTTTACTTTATTTTCAATGCTGTCGAGAGCCGTTAAAAGCAAAACATGGGTAGTATTGCCTTCCGCACGCATTTTTTTCAGCAAAGTAAGCCCGTCAATGCCGGGCAGCATAATATCAAGCACAACCGCGTCATAGGTTGCCATTTTTAAATAATCTTCGGCGTCAAGCCCGTTGCCGCAGCCGTCAACGCTGTAACCGCTGCTTTGCAGTTGCTTTTTTAAGGCGTCAAGTAAATCCGGTTCATCTTCAACAATTAAAATCCGCATAAGGCACCTCCTTATAAAATTATTATAACACACCATAAATTTTTAGATAATTTTTGAATTTCATTTTTGTTTTAATTTTTCTTTAATCTTTGGCGGCTATAATAAAGACAAGATAAGGGAACACCCCAAAACAAATAAGGACAGACCTTAAAATAAAGGAGGAAACAATTATGTTGAAATTAACCGGCAAAAAATTTACTGCTCTTGCAGCAGCAGCTCTCGCAACTCTGGCAATCTCCGCAACCGCTTTCGCAGCAGCTTTCACTGCGGCAGACGCGCAGTCCATGGCAGCTAAACTGGTACCGGCAAGCGCAGCTCATGTAGGCACTCAGGAAGATTTTAACGAATATGAATTCAAATTCTTCGATAACGCAACCGCAACTTCCTACGAAGTAGAAATCAGCAAACTTACCCAGTCTGTAAAAGAATATAAAATGGAAGCACGCACCATCCTTGGCAGCAGAAATATTGTACTGAGCGCGGCTGACGCACAGGCAGTTGTTACCAAAGAATATCCCAACGCCAGCTTCCACAAAGTAAAACTCGATATGGACGACGGCCTGTATGAATATGAACTCAAATTCACCACTCCCGAACTCCGCGGCGAAATGGTGCTGAATCCCGAAACCGGCGCTGTAATTGAAAAAGAACTGCGCTACAATGTACGTTAATTAAATAAACAGCAAAAGCCTGCGCTTATGTGCAGGCTTTATTTTTGCAGTAAGGCATAATAAAAACGGCAGCCGTAAAAAGCTGCCGTTAAGTTTTAACTCAATTATTTGCCAAGAATTTTACTAAATGTATACCTTTAATTCACTCGATTTTACACTATTTTTCTTCGCCATACAACATAATATATATAGCGTATATCTATTTTAGAAAAATTAATGGCAAAAAAATGGCAAAGATACATATACCTCGTACTTCATAACATCGACCACCGCTTCCAGTGCCGCAACTTAGGTATTGCACGTTTTTCGCCTAACAAGGGAAAAATGCCACGGCTATGCCGTTGGCTTTTTCGACTGGCTATATGAACGCAGAAGAACGGAGACAGCTCCGCTGATGAAAGGACGGAAAAACGCATAAACAGAGAAACTGACTCCGCACAGCGGTAGCAGAGCGGTAGCGGTGTAACTATGTGAGTGCGTAACCGAACCTGGTCAGCTTGGGAAGCGTGGCGCATACCTGGGAGCGCTGATGTAGCCCGTCAGAAAAAGAGCCGCAGGCGTTAGCAAGCGGCGAATTTTTCCGTTGTCAGAAGCGGGGGTTAGGGGGCAGCCAGCCCCCTATATGTATTTTTAGTTTTTATTATTTGTGTGAAAAGGTGAAGTATCCTTACTACGCTTTTATTTAAAATTCTCCATTCTTTAATGCTTTCTTAAAGTCGTAAAGTTCGTCATAATCCTGTGGTAATTTATAAAACAAATCTATAATTTGCTGTCTTGTAATCCGCTCCGGGTTTCCGTGTATATCGCCTGTAATATAAATAGCCATAGTAAAACTCCTATAAATCAACTGCCAACTTTAGTATAATATATTTAACGATACTCTGCAAAACCGTATTTACAGGCAGGTGAAGGCAATGGAAGTAACACAGGCAGAATTAAGTTCAGATATATATAATAAAACATTCGATTTAGAAGAATTAAAACAAATTGTAGCCCCAATAGCTGAAAAATATGGGCTTGAAGCCGTTTATCTTTTTGGCTCGCAGGCGCGCGGTGACGCCAAACCTGACAGCGATTATGATTTTTATATAAAACGCGGCAAAATGCGAGGTCTATTTCAGTTAAGTGCCCTTTTCATAGATTTAAAGAAAGCATTACACAAAGAAGTAGATATAGTTTTAGAACCTGTAAACAAAAGAAAATTAGATGATTACCTAATCAAAGGCATAAAAAAAGACGGAATTTTAATTTACGAAAACCCAAACAATAAATATACCGGTGATGAAAATGGATGAACAATAAAAGATTTCAAAGTTTGTGCTTTCAATAGCATAAACTTTATTTTTTTAAGAGTTTGTGCTATTGCTTTCGCAAAGTTGGTTAAAATAACAACACAATAAAAAGTTTGACTGCATATAATTTGTGCTGTATAATCTGTTTAGGGTTAAGGCTCTGATACCGTTTTCCTGTTCTTAAAGGTATCAGGGCTTTTTTGTTGCCTTTTAAAACCAAAAACCCTGCAACTTATAAGCCGCAGGGTTTTGGTAAAAAACTGTAAAATAAAAGGGGTTATGCCCCCGCCCCAATCCTAAAGTAACACAAAAATTGAAAATTTCATACCTTAAAGGTGGGACATATTAAGTTGTCGCGGTAATTATAACCTTACTACCTAATTTTGTCAATGAATTTTTGTTTTATTAATGAAGCCGCACGTGCTGCACCAACAGCACCTTTTGCACCGCTAACTGCCGTACTGCCTGCTATTTTGGCACCGGTAACGGCACCGCTGCTAAACGCGGCAGCATTGCTGGCTGCTGTGCTGGCGGTAAGGCTCGGCGAGCCTGCAAGCAGGCCGGACACCATGGACGGTATCTGCCAAGAGACAAAAGCGCAAATGCCGCAGGTTGCCATAACGCCCGTAAAAGAATATAAATCGCTCGTTTCAATCTGTATGGAAATATTATTTAATACCTGCGCTGTTACGCCCAAAACCGCTTGTAACGCAGCAATTTTGATGCCGGCCGCCGGAATGGCTCCGATTGCTTTTTCAGATAGGAAAGATGTGTATTTATTAACCCCAAAAGGAATAAGGACAATAGCGAGCACACTAACTACATAAAATTCAAGATAGGTTACGCAGGACTGCACCATGATAATTAAGTGGCAAATAAAAATAAAAACAATAACAAAGCACAACGTCAAAAACTGGCCAATGTTTAAATCCATAATCGACAACGAGTTTTCAGTTGCGTATGCCCATATAGGCTGTATAAGCGAATAGCAGCGTTCCATTATGGCACTTGGCGATTGTATTATCGATGCGTCACCACCGATGGCCGCACCAATGAGAGCCATGCTGTCGGCAATGTTATTGATTATAGTTGGCGACATGCGGAAAAACCATACCCAAAAACCGTATTTCAGGATTTTTTCGATGAGGATTTGCAGAAGATTGCCGTTACCGAGTAATGCAATTAATACCGACAATACAAAATCAATCGTCAAAAGAATATACATAGTGTTTTGTACAAGTCCCATAACGGCACCAATATTCTGCGTAAAGGCCTGCTCAAAAGTTTGTAGTATTAAATCTAATTCCATTTTAACCCTCCCGGAAGTGCCCCATAGTGTTGCCGTTGCCGGTTATTTTTGTATCTCGTGCTTCTCCAGCAAAGCGTTCATTTTGTTGCCGAGCACGGTTTTGTGCGTCAATCATCTGCTCATAATACATTGACTGGCTGCGCATACTGTCGGCCATGATGGTCTGCATCTTCTGCTGTTCGGTTATCATTAAAGCCGTCAGCTGATTGGCTGCCTGCAATGCGCCCATGGCACCGTCAGCATTCTGACTTGCATTTAAAAGCCGTTCCATAGCATCATCCGTTTTAAGCTGCTCCGACGGTGAAGCTATGCTTTGCGCGGTTAATGCCTGTAATAATGCTTTCGACCATTTATCGCGCAGCTTATCTGCCTGTTCGGCATAACGGCTGCCGTCAATGCCGTTCCATTCTTCATAGTCCGGATTGGCTTCGTCCCATTCGCTCATAAGCTGGTCATATTCTGTGCCGATTGCATCTGTCTGCTCACGCAGACGGTTTAAATCCTGTATTGTTTCCTGGATATAATTCAAACTTAATTGCAGCTCTGACGGGTCAAGCTTTTGCAGGTTTTTAATATCATTTTGCAGCTGCTGGGCACTGTTTTTTACCTGCTCTATCATTTGCAGCTTTGTAGCAAGATTTTCGGTATGGTTCGTAGGGTCATATACCGTCAGCGCGAATGCAGACTGCGCCACAGTCAGCGCTCCGGCAAGTGTTAATATTAAAAGTGATTTTTTTAGCATAAAAAAAGAGCCTCCGTTCCAATAAAAAGAGACCCGCAGGCTCTTATCTCGGCAATGCCGGTAATATTAATTAAAAGTGACCCATGCTGCGGCCATTACCTTTTATTGGTTTGCCCTTTATAACGCCGGGCTTATCAGCGTTTTGCTTTTGTTCCACTTTTTGCGCGGGTGCTGCTTCCGGCGCTTTAGCCGGTGCGGCCTGCTCTGATGCGCCGCAACCGGCCAGCGCAGCAGCACACATAATAGTGCAAATTAAAATCAATTTTTTCATTTTTTAAAACCTCCCGTAAAAATATGATTGATTATATTTTTGATTATTTTTATGATTTTAGCAACAAGTTCATTTAATACTTCGTCCACTATGCTCGGTTTTCGGGCAACTATAATCAAGAGCAAAAAGATTGCCCAAGCCTGAACATAACTAAGGTAAGTTCTCATTTCTTCGGTTATCATTTTGTCACCTCTATTTTATTGTTGCGGTCATAAATTCGCTGGCACATGCAGGGCAGTATTTTGTTGTGTTATGCCGTGTTTTGTATTGAGCACCGCATTTTACACATATTTTTAGCATGTATTTTTTGTTTTTATGGGCTGTTTTTGCACATTTTGCTGAGCAATATATTTGCTGTGGTAATATTGTACTAAAATCAGCACCACATATAGCGCATTGCTTATTATACACTACTGTTTCTTTTTTGATTTTATTCACTGATTTTTTGCCCGGCCGCCAATACCGGTAACGGCATTCTGCGCTGCAATATTTTGACCGGTTATCTTTTGCGATAAATACTTTGCCACAAGTAAGGCACACTTTTTCTAAGACTTTCGGTTCAGTTTTTATATTTTTTTGCGGCGTATTATGCTCAACCTTGCTTTCATTGTGATTTTTGATGTTAGGCTTAGTTTTTTGCGTTTTTATCGTTTGCTGCACATTTTCTTTTTTTGTGCGGCATGATGGGCATATCTCATCATTTGGCGTGCGCTTAAAATAGCGCATATGGCATATTGAGCATACTGCTGGCATCCACATAAAGGTTACTCCTTAATTAATGACTTGATTTTAGTTTCGAGTTCGGCTTTTTTATCGGGGTCATTTTCAGCGAAGAAGGCTTTAGATAAACTATTAAATTCTTTTTCTTTTGCGGCCTGTACATCATTTTCAAGTGCCTCAACTTCGATTTCTAATTTTTTAATTTTGTCTTTTAAATCAGCAATTTTTTTGATTTTTAATTGGATTTTTTTGTTCATTTTGCAATTCCTCTTATAAAATAATGTACAAAATAATTATAAATGCTATCAACATTGATGCTACCCACGCGTAAATCAATACGCGAAATGCCGAATTACTCTCATTTAACGCCTTTGCAGCTACTGCTATATTATTTGTACTAACATCAATACGAGAAGCAGCATTATTTATTTTATCGCTAATTATGTTGGCAGTTAAAACAGGGATTGCGCTAATGTTTTTATCTTGTTCAGCCAAATTATTTATTAGATTTTGACTATTTTTTTGCTGGATTTTAGCGTTATCTGCAATCGACTTTTCTATATCGCTCATTTTACTCTGAATAAGAACGAGGGCAGCCAACATATCAGCGTTGCTTACTTCATTTGATTTTTCTTTGTTGTTTATTTCAGTACTAAGTTCATCCAAATTCATAGGTCATCCTCCTTAGATTTCGTTTTCGCTTATATCACGCAATCTTACTCGCATACCGCCTTTGATGGTATTATTGCTGCGCCGCGCAAGATTTTTTAATGTTGCCGTGCTGTTGGTTTTAGCAGTTATTTTGCGTTCAGTTTTTTGCACTTTTGGCTTCGGCTTTTGTACAAAATTGCGCCAGTTATCGACATTGCATGCGCGCATTATATTGGCAGCGGTAAGGCTATCATTATTTATTTTTTTAGCGAGCGTATTAGCGCGCACTTTTTTATTTTTATCTGCTAAATTAACAAAAGTTATATTCTTTCCGCGCACTTGCGCGAGCCAGCCTTTTGCCTGCATTTGTTCCGCAAAATCCGCAAAATCTTTGGGATTATTTTGCAAAGTTTTGTGTACCGCAACGGCGCACTGCGCGAGCCAGCTTTCTTTTGTTTTTTTACAAAATTGTCGATATTCGCGTTGACTGTACATCTGCGGCCTGCCGCGCGCTTTTACTGCTTCGTGGCTGCGGTCGATTATTTTAAGACCGTATTTTCTTGCTATGTTATCATTAATTTTCTTAAAATTTTCGAGGTCATTTTTCGAGATATGCAACTTCTTGCCGTCAATAAATGACACTGAATTTACAACTATATGTGCGTGTATTTTGCCGCCTTTACTGTTGATGTGAATGCCAACTGCAACCTCGTATCGGTCACCAAAACATTTTTCAGCAAGCTCTTTTGCATAGGTTTTTGCACTATCTTTTGATATTTCGCCTTCGGCAAAAGATAGGACATAATGCTTATATTGCCTGCCATCAGTTTTATTATAAAGTTCTTTTGTTTTTGCCATTTGGTATGTGGCAAAAGCTGGATTATCAGCACAGTTTATGCCGCAAAAAAGCGTTTCGTCTTTTTCTCTTTTGGCATCTTTTGCGGCGTAATTAATTGCTGTTTTTATGCTTTTGCCTGGCCTATCTATGGCCTTAAAAATTGGCATATTTATCACCTAATTTTTTTAACTTCATCAAATATTGATAGCAAAATATCTTTTTGTGGTGCTTCGCTGACAGTATTACAATGACGTGCCAGCTGATTAATGTTATTAGCAATGTTTGATAGCAGCTTTATTTTTTGTTTTTGCGCAGCTTCGATAGCAGCCAATTTTTCGGCATACTCAAAGTTTTCTAAAATGCCACCGATATAATCATTAAGGGTTTTATTTTGCTCCGCGGCTTTTAGCACTAAATAATCTTTTAGTTGCTCTGTAGTTCGTAATTCAATTCGAGCATTTTTGTATAGTTTTCGTTGTGCCGTCAAATTATCATCTCCAAATTGCTAATATGTATAGGCCAGCTCCCCGTCTTGCCGTCAACTTGACGGCAGCGACAGCTGGCAAAGGGGCAAAGCCCCCTTGAACCCATCAAATATATTACTCCTCATTTTTTTGCTTAAAATCACGCTCAAAAACCAAAAAATCGTATTGTTTCTTGGCAATTTTTTCAGTTAAATTAATAAATTTTATCTCTGCCGATGCGAGGGATTTTTTATTTTTTGTTTTAACTTTTGCTTGTACTTTTGTTGCGGTTGTTTCATTTATATTCTTTATTGCTTTGGCTAAAAATAACAAAAATCGCTCATTACGTTCGTTCTTCGGCGTAGTTAATATACGCCTTAATTCGTCAATATTAATATTATTATTTTTGGCATTTTTACGAAATTTATAACACAAAAATTCATAAAGTTTATAGGCATATTTAGCATTTAAATTTTTCGTAACATTAATGTCAATTTGAACGTTGGCCCTTTGCCATTTATAAAAATCTAATAAATACGGATTAAATGTTATTTCAATGGATTCAGTTTTATTTTTTAGATTTTTTATCGTTTTGGTTTCAGCTATTAACGGCCATTCGTATTTTATTTTTTTATTATTTGCTACTTCTTGATACACAACAAATGAATGCTTTAAAATTTCAAGATTTTTATAAAATAGAGTATAATGCTTACCTTGCGGCCTTGTTGTGTTATTCCAATTAAAATAATCAGCGACTTTCGTTTTGATAATGTTATTTTTATTATTTAAGGCTACTGATACCAAATAATTAAAAAGTATTTGAACGGTTGGTGATAGATAATCAAAACTCAAAATATCTTCCGGATTTTTCACAATTATTTTATTGGCAGGATATATTTTATCGCTCATTTCATGCACCTACTCAATCATTTCTAAAAATCTTTTTTTGCTGACTTTCCCGGAAACGGTAAGTTTGCCAGCAGCTTTTTGCGCGGCATTAACGCGGCGCATTAGCACATAAGCCATTGGCTTAGAAAGGCCTGTTATGGCAACAACATCATCAACGTTAAGCCACTTTTTTTCTTCATTCATTTTTGCCTCCATTATGTTATAATTTATTATATATATTCTTTTTATTATTTCTTGCCAAACAAGAAATATCGTATATATGTATTATAATTCTTGCTAAACAAGAAATCAAGAGGTAGAAATGTTTAATCGTACTATTTTTTCAAAAAGAATTAAGCTGCTCAGAAAAGCTTACAAATTTACAATAATAGAATTTTCTTCATATTTTAAAATAATAAGTAAAGCAACTATAGGTTTTTGGGAAAAAGAGAATAACATTCCATCCGCAGATGTACTTGCAGAGTTGTCTACTTTCTTCGGTATTTCTATGGACTGGTTCGCAGGTTTTAGTAATATACCTTATACCAAAGAAAGTGTAGAAAATGCTGAAAGAAATGCCCTTAATAAAGTTGAAGAAGCCGACAAAGACAAAATATTTTTACATATTTTTCCGAAAGAATATATCAGCTGTGAGCAGCGAGAAAAATTATATTCGCTGCCAGTAAGAGCGAATATAATTGTGTTGTTGCACTGCGTTTATATACCAATGATTGAGGCCATTATAAAAGCGAATGAAAATTTAAAAACAATGAAACAATCATTAACTAATAAACCTGATGGTTTTGCGCTGCCGATATATCAATTTGATGACGGCCTTACCCCTAAAGAACAAGCTTATTCTGATAATTTGCTTGCCCTTTTAAATAGAAAAATCACCACTCCTATATACGATATAGAAAGTGGTGAAATAAAATGACTGTTATAAAAAAGGATAACCCGGTAAACCCAAATAAGCCGTGGCTCGCTGATGTATCTTATACAGACTGGCAAGGTAAAAAAGCACGCAAACGCAGATATTTTGCTACGCGAAAAGAAGCTAATGAATGGGAATATAAATTTAAAAATTCGATTAGTATAGGAACGGGAATAATATTTTCTAATCTTATCGAAGCATATTATGAATATATAACGCCACGTATAAAAGAAACAACATTAGTAATTAAAAGAAATATTGTTGATACTAAAATTTTACCTTATTTTGAAAATAAAACTTTAAAGGACATTACTGCTAACGATATAGCAAAATGGCAAGGAATAATCCTTCAATCGTGCCAAAGTAAAACATATATCAAAAATATTAATAATCAATTAAGTGCTATTTTTAATTATGCAAAAAAGTTTTACAATTTGCAGATTAATCCACTACACATAACAGGTAGTATGGGCAGACGTTTCAGCGAACGCATGGATTTTTATACTGTGCAAGAATTTCATGCCTTTTATAATGCTGTTAGTGATAGGCCGATTAGTAAAGTTGTTTTTCCAGTGTTATTTTATTCTGGGATGCGAGTCGGCGAGCTGCTTGCTCTGACACAGGCTGATTTTGATTACAAAAATAAAAGTGTATCTATAAACAAAACATATAGCAGGATAAAGAAAAAAGACATCATAACCGAACCAAAGACGCCTACATCAATACGCAAAATTAAGTTGCCGACATTTATTTTTGACCTCTTAAACGAGTATATTTCAAAATTATACGATTATTCGCCTTCTGACAGGCTTTTTATGATTGACCGTAGCACTTTATACCATGAGATGATAAGAGGGGCTAAAAAAGCAAATTTAAAGAAAATTCGCGTGCATGACCTTCGTCATTCACATGTAAGCATGTTGATTAATCAAAATTATTCACCGACCCTTATACAAAAGCGTCTTGGACATAATAACGTGGCGACAACTTTACAGATATATTCACATCTTTATCCCGAACGCGAAGATGATGCTGTTTCTTTTTTGCAAAAGGAATGGGAAAAAGAAAGCTGCCGATAAAGGCAGCTTTTTCATGTTTGTAAATATAATATTGAATAAAGTGGCGTTACTTTTTGTGTTATTTTGCTTCAATATACGTTACTACTTGTGCTATAATACGTTACTACTTGTGCCATAATACGTTACCGTTTGTGTTATAAAAACCTGAAAGCCCGCATAAACACTGACTTTTTTGCCCTCTCCATTTATCATTTTTCAATGCCTTCGGCATTTTATTTTGGATTTAATTCGCACTTTATTTTTTCTTTCGCACACTAAAGGATTAGCTTATTTTACTAAAATTGGCAATTTTATGGCAAAATTTTTGAGATAAATAAAAAAGAACGGCTATATAAGCCGTTCTTCAGTATTTTATGCTTTATTTGCCGAGAATAATGGAAGTTAAGGTTACAGGGTCAACATATTTGCCGTCTTTGTAAACGCGCATGTTGCCGCTGGCAATTTCATCAATGAGGATAACTTCGCCGTTGTGGTAACCAAATTCAAATTTAATGTCGTACAGGTCAAGGCCCATTTTAGCAAGGTCTTCTGCAACGATTTTGGTAATTTTAAGGGTCTGTTCTTTCAGGCTCTTGTAATCTTCGTGGCCCATAATGCCGAGAACAACAAGTGCGTCTTCGGTAACCAGCGGGTCGCCTTTGGCATCATCTTTGAAAGTGGTTTCAACATAGCCGCCTTCAATAGCGGTGCCGTCGGCAATGTAATCGCCATAGCGGCGGATGAAGCTGCCGGTTGCTTTCAAACGGCAGATAACTTCCAGGCCTTTGCCGAATACGGTGCAGGGAAGAACTTCCATGGTAGCGTTTTCAACGTCAGCACTTACATAGTGGGTTTTAACGCCTTCTTTTTTGAGAATTTCAAAGAAATGAATAGAAGTTTCAAGGTTAGCTTTGCCGATACCTTTAATGGTCAGGCCGATGCTGTTTTCGCCCGGGTCGAATACACCGTCTTTGCCGGTGCAGTCATCTTTAAATTTTAAAAGTACGTTGCCGTTTTCAAGTTTGAAAACGGTTTTTGTTTTGCCTTCGTAAATTTTTTCCATAAAATTTGTTGCTCCTTTCAAACTATTCGGATAACTATACAGATATTATATACTTGCCTGCCTTTTATGGCAATAGTTGTAAAAAATTTTATAGTTTTGCGTCAAAAATATTAAAAACAAAATAGGGCGCCTTTGAAAAAACTGTGTGTTTTTACCTGAAAACGGACGCGTATTATAATTTTATTAAACTTTTTATTAAAAAATAAATGGATTTACTCTGTTTTGGCAGCAATATAAGTGTAACAATGCTTACACTTAACGGCTTATAAAAATATAATTTTTAAAATATTGCAAAAAATTTGCTTTTTATAAAAATATAGGGTATAATTAAAATATAAGCAGAGGATGCTTTACAATTTAATAAAACACTTAGTCGGACATATTTTTTAATTAAGACATTTCCTTCAAAGTAAAAGAAGGAAATGTCTTTTTTGTTTTATATGGAGGTTTAACATGAGAAAATCAGCAAAATACTTTTTAAATAACAACGGCAAAAAATTACTGGCAGCATCCGTAATGGCATTGCTTTTGTCAGGCTCTGCCCAGCCGGTGCTGGCTGCAAGCGCAGAAATTTTAGACGGTACGGCCAATGATAAATATGCTCAGGTAAACTCCGGCGATATTTACGGAACTGTTTATGGTGTGCGTAATGATGCCGATGCTTCCGGAGGTACAATTAAAATGAATGAAGGCGCTGCATTTAATTTGTACGGCGGGCTCAGCTTTAACAAAAATGAGGCTAAGGCTGATAATAATGTTGTTACTATAAACAACGGCAAAGTTGTGTTTGCTGTTTACGGCGGGCAGGCGCAGGGACATGATGCCGATGCTTCGGGTAATATCGTCAGCATAAGCGGCAGCAATTCTGAGTTAAGCTTTGAAGGAGGTGCTCATTCTGTTGCAGGCGGTTTTGCCCAAACGTACAGCGCCAATACATCTGTAACGGCAAATAATAATGCGGTTGCGGTTACAGGCGGTTTATTAAAAGCAGGTATTGCCGGCGGTTATATATTGGGCAACCATAATGCAGCTTCAGCCCGGGGCGAAGCCAATGGCAATATTGTGTTTGTAGGCGGCAGTGCAAAGGTTAACGGCGATATTTATGGCGCTAATGCCGAATTTAAAACTGGTGATACCACCGCAAGCATGAATAATAATATGGTAATTGTCAGCGGCAATGCCGATATCAGTAACGCAGCACTGCATGGCATCGGCAGCAGCGGAAGCAGCGGCGGCAAAATCAGCGGCAGCGGTAACACGCTTGTAATTAACGGCTGGCACGGCAGCGTAAAAACTGTGGACGGTTTTAATAATGTGGTGTTTAAGGAAGTTGCCTGGCAGGATAACGGCAAAGTGCTGAACATAACCGACGGCGAAAACAGCAGCCTGAAGGATGCGGAAATTGACGCCAGCCATATTCACTTTGATGATGCCAGCGATATTAATGACAATGACAGCATGATTTTAATACATGCGGAAAACGATGATAATGAACTGAGCAGCAGCAAAATACAATCCGGTAATTTTACGGCAGGTGTTGCCGTTGAAGGTGACGGCGAGGCGAAAGTGGAAAACGGCGACCTTGTTTACCAGATTAACGGCATACATGCGGCAAAACAAACAAAACTGGTTGCCGAAAACAGAGCTGTGGCAGCGGCGTTTATAAACCAGGGCACGGATTTAATCAGTGACAGCCTGGACGCTTTAAGCCGTGATGACAGCTATGGCATTAAAACTTTTGCGGCAGTGCAGGGCAACCGCAGCAAGTACGATGTAAACAGTGATATTAAAATCAACGGCTGGAGCACGATTGTCGGTGCAGGCAATGCCGAAAAATTCAGCGGCGGTGATGAGTTTGCCTGGGGCGTATTTTACGAAAACGGCAGCGGCAATTACCGTACCTACAATGAATTTAACGACGAGTTTTTCCGCGGCGACGGCAGCCTTGTATATAATGGCGGCGGTGTTGCTGCAAGTTATGAAAATACGCACGGCGTTTATACCGAAGGCAGCCTTCGCGCAGGCATGCTGAAATCTGAGATGGATAATGCCCTGCATGACGGCAGCGGTGCGGAGTACGGCTACGACAGCAGCAGTGCTTATTACGGAGCGCATATCGGCATAGGGCAGGTTATACAGCTTAGTGATGACAGCAGTGTTGATGTGTATGGAAAGTTCTTCCATACTTATACGGAAGGAGATAATTTTAGTGTCGGTAATGATAATTTTGAGTTTGACAGTATTAACAGTGACCGCCTGCGTATTGGCGCAAGGGTTACAACCAACAGGGAAAATAAGTTCAGCACTTATTACGGCTTAGCGTATGAATATGAATTTAACGGCAATGCCGGGATGCGTGCTGCGGGAATGGAGGTGCCGGAACAGAGTTTGCGCGGCAGCAGCTATATGGCAGAAGCAGGGTTAAATTATCAGCCTTCGGCAGACAGCCCGTGGAGTTTTGACCTGAATATGCGCGGCTATACCGGTGAACGCCAGGGTGCAAGCTTTAACGTACAGGCAACGTATACCTTTTAACTGAATACCCGTCAGGGTAAAAAAATAACACCGCTTATGCGGTGTTATTTTTGTGCAGCTTTATAACGTTGTATCGCGGAACAGGCTGCTTAACATCTGCCTGCTGCCGATAATCCAGAGAATATCGCCGTTATTGATAACAAAAGAAGCGTCCGGGTCGGATATGGTATAATCGCCGCGCTCCAGCCCCAGCGCCAGCCATTTTCCCTTGGAAAGCGTATCGCTTTTTTTCAGCGTGCTTCTGGCAAGCGGCGAAGCCGATGTTACAGGCATGGCATAGCACAGCAGCATGTCGTGCTCTTTGCGTACCTGGCTTTCGTGTTCCAGAAATTTGTGCAGTGTAACCGTTTCGGTAATTTTGGCAAGCCCAAGCCCCATGTTCTTTATTGCAGCGTCAAAGGTTTGCAGAACATTCAGCGGTGCGGTAATAAGCAGCTTGTCGCCGGTGCGCAGTACGGTATGTCCGGATGGTATAGGATGGTAACCGTGCTGGTTGCTGATTTCGATAACAAAAATTTTATAGTTGCGGTGTACGTCAAGGCGGCGTATGCTCCAGCCAATCCAGGGCGAGCCCGGCTGTATTTCGTAGGCGCAGGTGTAAAACTGTTCGTCAAGCCACATGCCGTGCCGCGCCGAAGCACGTTTTTGTGCGGCGGCAGCCAGGTTTTCGGCATTTAAGTTAATTAAAAACTGCGATTCTATCTGCAAATAGCGGCCGATAAGATAATCGGACGAGTAAATGAATTTTGCCAGCACCAGTGCGGCGATAATGGCAATAATGATATGCAGCCCGAGCATGGTTGTGAAAACCTGCATGATGAAAAAGAGCCCAATAGCAGCTTTTAAAAACATTAAAACCAGTATCAGCGGGCGGTTGCTGCGTTTTTTAAACCATAAACCGGCCATCAAATCGCGGCGCCCCAAACGGCTTACCATCAGTGCAGCCAAAAACGGCGACATGAAAAGCAGTGTTACGGCAGCGGCCGATAAATCGCCGAAGGGCGGCTGTATAACGCTGCGGCAGTAAGGCAAAATATTGTAGGTGCCGATGTAGGAAATGAAAATTAAAATGACTGTATAAACGGTGATTTTTGTGAAATAAAGCTGTAAAAAGTCCTTCCAGTCCGACTGCTGGCGGGTATTTTTATTGTCGCGGTGCGCTTCAATAAGCATAACGGCTGTTTTTTTAGGCAGGCGGCGCAAGAAGCGGCGGTAAACATTGTCGGTGCTGAGCAGAATGTGAGGCGTTAAAAAGATGGTGAGTACGGAAACCGTAACGAATACCGGGTACAAAAAGCTGCTTGTCAGCCCGTAGCTGGCGCCGATATTGGCAACGATGAACGCAAATTCGCCCAGCTGGGTAAGCGAAAAGCCGCAGCGCATGCTTGTTTTAAGCGGCTGGCCGGAAAGCATAACGCCGAGGGAAGTAAAAATACATTTGCCGATAATGAGCGTTATTGCCAGGGCAATAATTGTAAACAGGCTGCCGCTTACTACGGAAGGGTCTACCATCATGCCGACGGATACGAAGAAAATGCCGGAAAACAAATTTTTTACCGGCTCAAGCAAAACCTTGGTGCGGCGCGTGTAAATAGTTCCCGAAAGCAAAGTGCCCATTAAAAAGGCGCCCAGTGCCGAAGAAAAGCCCATTTTGGAAGCCAGCACCACCATGCTCAGGCATAAGCCTAGCGAAACGATAAGCAGTGTTTCATCGTTGAAATACTGGCGCGTTTTTTTGAAAAACGTCGGCAGAAAATAAATGCCGATAATAAAGCAGATGATAAGGAAAAATACCAAAAGCCCGATGCTTTCAAGCATGGAAAGCGGGGAAATGGCGCTTCCTGCGGCGGCAACGGTAGAGAGCACTACCATCATGATAATGCCGGAAATATCTTCCAGAACCAGAATGCCAAAAGCGATGGGGGCAAAAGCCTGTTTTAAAAGGTTCAGCTCGCCGAGCGTTTTGCTTACAACGGCGGTGGAGCTCATAGTAAGCATGCAGCCGGTAAAAATGCTGTCGGTAAGGCTCCAGCCCAGCAGCTGCGCACAGGCAAAGCCAAGGCAGGCAATGCCGGTAAATTCCGTTACGGCGGCAATAATGGCCGTATTGGCTGTGCTTTTTATTTTATTAAAATTGTAGTCAAGGCCAAGGTCGAACAGAATGAAAATAACGCCTATATCAGACCATACGGTAATATTGTCGCTGTCGATAACGTTTGGCAGCAGCGAAAAGTGCGGGCTGGCCAGAAAACCTGCCAGCATATAGCCCAAAATAAGCGGCTGGTTAAGTTTTTTGCATAAAATTGTTGCCAGCCCGGCCAGCGTCAAAATCATGGCCAGGTCGCTGATAAGTGGTACTAAATGGCTCACGGCCAACCTCCGTAAAAGTTAAACACAATTTTAGGGGCAAGCCTTTATAAAAAGCCTGCCGGGATATGATATAATAATTTAGGAAAGGAGAAGGTTATGCAGACAATACAAAAAGATTGCCGGACGGAAATAGTAATAGAAAAATCACGTTTTATCTGTACGTTGAAAAAAGTAGGCAGCGAAACAGAAGCTCAGGAATTTATCAAAAGCATCAAAAAAGAATTTTGGGATGCTACGCATAACTGCTCTGCCTATATTATAAATGATATGCAGCAAAGGTCGAGCGACGACGGCGAACCTTCGGGAACGGCCGGCGTGCCCATGCTTGAGGTTTTGCGCAAAAAAAGCCTTACCGGCGTAGCCGCTGTGGTAACACGTTATTTTGGCGGCATTAAACTTGGCGCCGGGGGATTAGTGCGCGCATATACCAACAGCGTTGTGCATGCCATTGAAGAAGCAGGGCTTGCACGCCGCGTTGAAATGGCCGTTTTTGCATTAAGCGCGCCTCCGGGCGAAGCCGGACGCATTATGAACAAGCTTTACAATCAGAACATTTTTACGGTGAACGGCGCTCAGTACGGAGAGCGCGTGCAGATTCTGCTGTACATGAAACAGGAACAGCAGGCGGAAGCTGAAACCTGGCTGACGGCTGCACTGAACCGCCCCGTAACGCTTGAAGAAGTAAGCACGGAATTTGTGGAAGTTCCGGTATAATTACAGCAGGTTTTTAAGCTCTGCGCTGTTTTCGGCAATAATAATGCCCTGTTTCTGCATTTCCTTAATGGCAGCAGTAACGGTATCGGGCGCAATGCCGCGGCAGGCAGCCAGATTAAGAATAACCGTAAAACCGGCGCGAGCCAGCTGTAAGGCCGTTGTTTTAACGCAGTAATCGGTGGCAAGGCCGCCGCAGATAACGGCTTTAATGCCGCGGGCCTTTAAAAATTCAATAACGCCGGTAGAAAGCGTGTCTTTTAAATCGTGGTAGCAGGCGCCGTAAGGGTGCATGGCAGGTTCAATGCCTTTATAAACCTGATAGCTGTAGGCTTTTGGGTCAAGCCCGGGAATAAAATCAAAGCCCTTCGTGCCTACTATGGCATGGCTGGGCCAGTATAAATCGCAGTTTTCGTAACCTGTAACCGGCGTCAGCGGTGCGTGCCCGTTTTTGGCAATCCATACGGCGTTGGGGCTGTGCGCATCGCGCGAGGCAACGCGGACGGAAGCAAAGGCTGCCTGGGCATTGAGTTCTTCTGCAATCATGTCGCCTCCGGCAACGGGCAGTTCATTGGGGCACAGCGGCGTAAAAGTCTGCTGTGCGTCTATATCAAAAGCGGCAATTTCGTTTTTGGAGAAGTTTAATTTTTGCATATTCGGCACTTCCTGTTAAAATAAGATAGTAATATTATACACCCATTAAAGTTAAGTGTACATTAAGATAAAGTGAAAAAACAGGATTGACATTATTTATTTGCAATAATATTATTACTATGATTTTGTAAAGGAGCTATGTATGAAAAAATTTTGGGCGCTGCTGTTGATAACAGCGGTGTTTATTGTTTCCGGCTGCGGCAGTGCAGGCAGCGGCAAAACTGCGGACGGAAAAATTACGGTTGCGGCCAGTTTTTACCCCATGGCAGAGTTTGCCCGCGCAGTCGGCGGCAGCCATGCGGAAGTTTACACAATGATTGGCGACGGCATAGAGCCTCACGACTGGGAACCTTCGGCACGCGATTTAACGCGCCTTGCCAAAGCAAAAGTGTTTGTGTATAATGGCGGCGTGGAACCGTGGGCACAGCCTGCGCTGGACGCCGTTGCGGATGAAGGCGTGCTGCCCGTTGAAGCCGGCAAAGCGTTTATGGCGGAACAAAACAGCAGGCTTGACCCGCACTTCTGGTTAAGCCCGCGCAAAGCGGAAACCGAGGTTCTTGCTGTGCGCAATGCTTTTATAAAGGTAGACCCGTCCAATGCTGCCGCCTACGAAAAAAATGCGGCGGATTACATTGAGCGCCTTAAAGAACTGGACAGGAAAATGGCTGCTGTTACGCAAAACGCGCAGATTAAAACTTTTGTTACCACGCATGCGGCATTTGGGCATCTGGCAGCAGATTACGGCTTGAAACAGATTTCCATTATGGGGCTGTCGCCGCAGTCGGAGCCTTCTCCGGCGGCGCTGAACAAACTGGTTGGTGTTATGCATGCGGAAAATATTAAATACGTGTTTTTTGAAACACTGGTAAGCCCGCGCATTGCCGAAAGCATTGCCGCAGAAGCAGGCGCGCACACCCTTGTGCTTGACCCAATTGAGGGTTTGAGCGGGGAAGGCCGCCGCAGCGGTGATGATTATTTAAAAATTATGGAGCGCAATATTAAAAACCTTGAAATTGCGTTAAACGGTAAAGAAGAATGAAAACGGTTATTGAAATAGAAAAACTTGGTTACAGCTATGGCGAAGGCTGGATTTTAAACGATTTGTCGCTGAAAATTGAGCAGGGTGATTTTGTTGCCGTCATAGGCCCTAACGGGGCAGGTAAAAGTACGCTGCTTCGCCTGCTGGCGGGTATTTTAAAACCTGCGCAGGGGCGCATTGCCATTTTTGGGCAGGACAGGGAAAACTTTACGGCGTGGGATAAAATCGGCTATGTGCCGCAGAACCCGGCGCGGCAGCACAGAGCGTTTCCCATAAGCGTAAGGGAAGTGGTATCGCTCGGGCGTTTAAGCGGCGGCAGTATGTTCCAGCATTATACGCATGAGGACAAAGCCGCGGTAGATGATATTATAGAACGGTTTTCGTTAAAAGAACTGGCACACCGCAAAATAGGCGAACTGAGCGGCGGCCAGCAGCAGCGCGTGTATTTGGCAAGGGCCATGGTGCGCAGCCCGCAGCTGCTTTTGCTTGACGAACCTGCAACCGGCGTTGACCCTGACGCCAAAGAAGAACTTTATACCATGCTTGGCGAAATCAACCGCGGGCAGGGCGTAACGATAGTTATGGTTTCGCACGATTTGGAGCTGGCGGTAAAGGTTTGCAAAAACGCGCTGTGCCTTGACCATAACATCTGCTTTTGGGGCGATGTGCACCAGGCGCTTGTGCACAGGCATAAGCACGGTTATTTTTACAGATAGAGGTAAGAGAAATGTTGGAAATGTTTTCTGCGGGATTTATGCAAAGGGCGTGGATAGCCGGGCTGATTGTAGCCGTTATCTGTCCGCTGATAGGCAGCTTTCTGGTGCTGCGCCGCCAGTCGATGATTGGCGACGGGCTGGGGCATATTGCCTTTGCAGGAGTGGCGGGCGGCGCGCTTTTAGGGGCGCAGCCGGTGGTAAGCGCGGCACTGGCAACCGTTGCGGGCGCGCTTGTTATAGAAAAAGTGCGCAGCAGGCTTAATACTTTTTCCGAAATGGTGCTGGCCATCTTTTTTTACAGCGGTATTGGGCTGGCGGTAATTTTCAGCAGCATGAACCGTATGGGCGGTTTTAATTTAAGCAGTATCCTTTTTGGCAGCTTAATGACCATCAGCACAAGCGATTTATGGGTGGTGGCGGTGCTGGGGCTGTTTGCCTGCGCGTTTACGGTGGTATTTTACCGCCCGCTGCAATACATTACTTTTGACGAAACTTCCGCACGCGTGGCAGGGCTGCCGGCGGGTAAGCTTAATGTATGGCTGGCAGTGCTTACGGCACTGACTGTTGCGCTTTCCATGCGCATTGTCGGTTTGCTTTTGGTATCGGCCATGATGGTTATACCCGTTGCCTGTGCGCTGCAATCGGCACGCAGCTTTGCGGGTACCATTATCGGCGGCATTATTTATGGCATTATCACGGTCAGCGCCGGGCTGACGGTATCATATTACGCAGACCTTGCGCCGGGCGGCACAATAGTGCTTACCGGAACGGCCTTGTTTATTTTAAGCTGCCTGAAAAGCAGCATGGTTAAGGAAGATGCAGCGCCGCAGGCGGATTGCTGCCATCACCATGGGGGAGAAAATGAGAAAGGTTGATTTGCATATTCACAGTACGGCGTCTGATGGCACATGGACGCCGCAGGAACTTGTAAATGCCGCGCAGGCCGCAGGGCTTGGCCTTATTGCCGTTACGGACCACGACAGCACGGCCAATGTGGCGGAAACCATGCGTATTGCTGCTGCCAATGGCATTAAATGCCTTCCTGGCGTAGAGGTGTGCTCCACAAAGGACGGCATGTCGTTTCATATTTTGGGTTACGGCATTGATACGGGCAATAAGCCTTTGCAGGAACTGCTGGCACATAATACGTATCTTTTGGAGAAAAAAGATGACGACAGCGTACAGCTTTTAATTAAACAGGGCTGGCCGCTTGATTTTAAAGAGTTTCAAAACTATACTTACGACCGCAGGCGCGGCGGGTGGAAATCGCTGGCTTACCTGATTGACAAAGGCTTGTGCAGCGGCGTGAACGATTTTTTTAAACGCATTTTTACGGCGGAAAACGATTTGGGTTTCCCGGAGTTTCCGACTATCAGCGAAGTTATTGCGGCAATTCACGGTGCTGGCGGCGCTGCTCTGTGCGCCCATGCGGCAAGCGCATTCCACGGGCCGGGGCTGGCGCAGACTCTGGTGGAATTGATTGAAGAACCCTTTGACGGTTTTGAATGTTACCATTCCGGGCACAGCGAGGAAGACACGCAGCTTCTTTTAACGCACTGCCGTGCGGAAGGCATGCTTATCAGCGGCGGCAGCGACTGCCACGGCAGTTTTGTCCCTACGCGCCATCTCGGCAAGCCTGATGTGTACGAAACGGACATCTTTTTGCCCGGCCTTATTTGAAATACCGGCATAAAATAACCCTCTTTACCAGATTTGGCTGATAAAGAGGGCTTTTTTATGTGCGGTAAGAAAATTTTTTCAGCAGCGAAGGCACAAATATTAATAAAAAACCGCTGCGGGCAACGTAAAATACCAGAAAGGCCAGCCACAGGCCGCTGTTGCCTAATTCCGGCACAAGCGCGGCTTTGGCAAGCAGGTAGCTTGCCGCGGTAAACAGCATGGAAATGCAGATGGGCGTTGTTTGCAGCGTACCGTTAAAAACGCCGTAATAAACAATGCCGAGCGCCGATAAAACAGGGAAGAAAACTATAAACATATCATATCTGTTTACGGCAGCAAGAATTTGCGGCAGGCCGGTAAAAAGCCCGGCAATTTTGGCGCGCCACACAAAGTAAATGCCTGTCTGCAAAAAGGCTGCCGCCAGCGACTGTACTGCGCTGATTTTTAATGTGCTTTGCAAGAGTTTTTTGTTGCCTTCACCGGCGGCAATGCCTGCGTAAATGGCCGCTGCCTGCGAAAAGCCTGTAAAAACATCGCCCATAACGTACTGAATTTGCATTAAAATGGAGTTTGCAGCTAAAATTTCGCCGCCGAAGGCAGAGCTTTGCGACATAAAGGTATTAATCATTATCAGCATGCACAGGGTGCGGATGGCAAGGTGCCCGCTGCAGTTAAGCAGTTTGGCAAAATCCTGCCCGCTGAAAAGCTGTGCAGGGCTTACGCTTTTTAAAGAACACGGCCTGCTTTTGTAAAAGCCGTACAGCGCAAGAACTGCTGCCAGGATGTTAGCAAGAGCGGAAGCCGCAGCCACACCGGCAACGCCAAGGCTGCAGCCGTAAACCAGTATAAATGCCAGCAGGGCGTTGGCAATGTTTGCCGTAAGCCCCACGGCAACGGAAAAACGTACCTGCATAATGCCTGCCAGCCAGCCCTGCGCCGTTTGGTAAAACAGGGCGGCAGGTACGGTATAAACAATAATGTTAAAATAAAGGCGCATAAAAACCAGCGTTTCGGCAGGCGGGTTAAAAAACTGCACAGCCGCGTTAAAAATATGGTTTTGCAAAAGTATTATAACAAGCCCTATGCCGCAGGCAAGAATGCTGCCGCGCAAAAATGCGCATAATTCCTCCTGCTTGTTGCCGCTGCCCAGTGACTGCGAGGCAAAGCCGGAGGCCGTGAGCCCGAGAAAGTTAAACAGCCAGAAGATTGTGCTGAAAATGACTGAACCGAGCGCAACGGAATTAATGTAATGATAGCTGCCAAGCCCGCCCGCAATGGCGGTATCAACGGCGCCGATAAGCGGCACGGATACGGAAGCTGCTGTAAACGGCAGGCTGGTTATTAAAAATTTTTTGTGCGTTAGCTCCATTTTACTGCCTTTTTACCTTAATTAACAAACAAAGTGTATGATAAAAAACGGTTCATCTGTTATAATTATAATAAGCAGTAAACCCTCGGGGCAATAAACAAATCGGCGCAGATGTGCGTTAATGTACATTTTTTAAAATTTGTGCGGGGTGAGATAATGGACAGGCGTCAGCAAAAAACACGCGCGGCAATTTTTGAAGCCTTTACTGAGCTTTTGGCGGTAAAAAGCTATAATAAAATAACCGTACAGGAAATAATTGAAAAAGCCAACATCGGGCGCAGCACTTTTTATGCGCATTTTGAAACGCGTGACGATTTGGTAAAAGCACTGTGTGATGATTTGTTCCAACATGTGTTTTCCAAAGCATTGGAAACAGAAAAAACTCACGATTTTTCACTGGCGGGCGGCGGGTACCATATTATTCTGGTGCATATTCTTTACCACCTGCGCGACAGCCGCAAAAACGTATCGGCACTGCTTGCAGGCGAGAGCAGTTTGTTTTTAGAATACCTTAAAAACTATTTTTGCGAATACATAAATAATTATCTGCTGCCGGGGCTGCCTCAGCACAAAAACCTTCTGCCCGGAGATTTTCTGCTGAACCATATAACTTATTCTTTTGTAGGCCTTTTAATGTGGTGGATTAAAAACGACTGGCAGAATCCGCCCGAAGAAATGGCGCAGTATTTTGAAGAAACGGTGCTGCCGTTAATTTAAGCGTAAAATCATGGAGGGATGATTATGGAGAAAGCAAAGGTTTATTTTACCGACATGCGTACAGGCTACGGAGGGCTGAGCCTGCCGCAGAAACTGGCAAAACTTATTAAAGCGGCCGGCATCGGCAATATTGATTTCAACAAAAAGTTTGCCGCCATTAAAATTCATTTCGGCGAACCCGGCAACGTATCGTATTTGCGCCCCAACTATGCCAAGGCCGTGGCCGATGTTGTAAAGGAATTCGGCGGCATGCCGTTTTTAACGGACTGCAATACTTTGTATGTAGGCCGCCGCAAGCATGCGCTGGAGCATATTACCGCAGCTTATGAAAACGGGTTCAGCCCTTTTTCCACAGGCTGCCATGTAATTATTGCCGACGGGTTAAAGGGCACCGACGAGGCTTATGTTCCTGTTCCCGGCGGTGAAGTTGTAAAAGAAGCCAAAATCGGCAAAGCACTGATGGATGCTGATATTATCATCAGCCTGAACCATTTTAAAGGGCATGAAGCGGCGGGCTTTGGCGGAGCTATAAAAAATATCGGCATGGGCGGCGGTTCGCGTGCCGGTAAAATGGAAATGCACCATGACGGCAAACCACAGGTTGACCAGAGCAAATGTATCGGCTGCCATGCCTGCGAGCGTATCTGCGCCCACGGCGCGCCGGTTATTGAAAACAAAAAAGCACACATCGACTGGGACAAATGTGTTGGCTGCGGGCGCTGCATCGGCGCATGCCCCATGGATGCCGTTAATCCGCCGGAAATAAGTGCCAGCATGGAAATGCTTAACAAACGCATGGCAGAATATGCGTGGGCAATTCTGGCAGGCAGGCCGCATTTCCATATCAGCCTGATTGTAGACGTATCGCCTTACTGCGACTGCCACGCCGAAAACGATGCGCCGGTTGTGCCGGATATCGGCATGCTGGCTTCGTTTGACCCCGTTGCATTGGACCAGGCCTGCGCCGATTTGGTAAACGCCGCGCCGGTAATGCAAAACTCCATTTTGGCAGAGCATATTGCCGCCGACCCGGAAGAAGCAGCCAAGCATGACCATTTCCATAACATTACTCCGGAATCGGAATGGAAGGCCTGCCTTGAACATGCAGAAAAAATTGGCATGGGTACGCGCAGTTACGAACTTATCACAGTAAAATAATCACGCAAAAATAAAAAGAGAAGCATATCATAACAGATGTGCTTCTCTTTTGCTGTTTTATGGTTAATCTTCGTTGTGTATTTTGCCGTAAGCCAGCAGTACCGCTCCCTGCGGGGCGGAAAGCGCCGGGCATACATACAGTACAATGCCGCTTTGCTTTGCGTAATAGGTTGTTAACGTTTCGCCGAATAAATCGGTTGTGCGGCCGAGAATCTGCCCTTCTTCCACAAAATCGCCGCTGTGGATATGATGAAGCCAGCAGCCTGTTTCCTGCGCTTCAAGGTAAATAATATCCGTAACGTCGCGCGGTATATAGCGCCGCGGTTTTACCGGCTCGTTAAGAAGGCCCAGCTTGCGCATAATATTTTTCAAGTCAGACTTATATTCTTCTATGTCTTCATGCAGGCACAGCCCTGCGCCGCCGCGCTCAATTAAAAGCGAAGGCAGGCCGGTGGAAGCAGCGTAGTTGTACGCGCCGCCTGTTGCCATTGAACGCACCATATATTCCACGTTCAATACCTTGGCAACGCTGCGGGCTTTTGCCGCCAGTTCCTCTGTCGGCTGGCCGGGATAGTAAACATAGGGGTGCAGGCTTTCGTGAATATCGCCGCTGTGCAGGTCAACATAAAAATCTGCCAGAGGAAAGAAGCTGCTGCTGATTAAACCCGCGGTTTTTTCGGATAATGTGCCGTCAGGATTGCCGGGAAACACACGGTTTAAGTTTTTGCCGTCCTCCGGCACGATAAATTCGCGGCGCGCCCAGAAGCCCTGTATATTAACGGGATGAAGCATTATCAGGCTGCCGTGAATTTCCTGCGGGTCAAGGCTGCGGCCAAGCTCCATGGCGGCGGCGATGCCAGGGTATTCACCGCCGTGAATGCCTGCCGTTACCAAAAGGGTGGGGCCGTCGAAAGCGCCGTTTATAATTGTCAAAGGTATTTCTATTTCAGTGCCGGGTACAGGCAGCATGGTGCGCAGCTTGCTGCCGCGGCAGATTGTAAGGCCACATACGGATAAAGTATCGGACACAAAATCAGCTCCTTTTAAGTAATTGTTAAATGCTTTATTCATTATAACATTAATAATAATTTACTGCAAATAAATATCAATTAAAATGTAATTACTAATAAAATAATATACCCATAGGGGTATGGTTAAAGTAAAAATTTGCCGGGTTGGCGCAGCTTTTATATTTAAGCTGTAAAATCAAATGCAAATAATAGCCAAATGTAATTTATTGGCGCACATATAATTGACTAAACATACAAAAACAATTATAATATGTTAAAAGAGGCAAAGGAGCCGTAACCGGTTTCCTGTGCCTCTTTTGTTTTATATGTTCAGAAAGCTGCTGATGAAATTTTTAGAGTGGGGGGATTTATAATGCAGGAGCTTATAGCTCATCAGGAAACTATCAACCGCCAGCTGGCGCGTTACGGCGTTAAGTTTGGCATTTATAAAAACGGCGAATTTAAAGAACGACTTTTTCCGTTCGACCCATTGCCGCGCGTTATTCCGGCGGCGGAGTTTGCCGTGCTTGATAAGGGGCTTTGCCAGCGCGTAATGGCGCTGAACATGTTTTTAAAAGACCTTTACGGCGACAAAAAAATCATCCGCGATGGCGTAGTGCCGGAGGATTTTGCATTTGCTGGCTCCGGCTATTTGCCGGCTTGCGAGGGATTTACGCCGCCGAAAGGAATTTACAGCCATATTTCCGGCATCGACCTGGTGGAAGGCAGGGACGGCAGCTGGTTTGTGCTGGAGGATAACCTGCGCATACCGTCAGGCGCTTCGTATCCCTTAATTGCACGCAAGCTGTGCCGCAGATGCAGCCCGGAATCGTTCCGTCAGCATAATATTGTGGATAACCGCAACTACGGCGCGCTTTTGCGCGGGGTGATGGACAATGTAAATACCGGTGGCATTAACGTTATTTTTACGCCGGGGCGCTACAACGCAGCTTATTTTGAACACAGTTATCTGGCGGAACTGAGCGGTGCGGTGCTTGCTGAAAGCGGCGACCTGTTTGTTGAAGATAACAAAGTTTATTACCGCAGTGAAAAGGGCGCGGAGCGCGTCGGCGTGATTTACCGCCGCATCAGCGATGGATATCTTGACCCGACAACCTTTTTGCCCGAAAGCCTTATCGGCATACCCGGCGTAATGGGTGCTTACAGGGCAGGCAATGTGGCGATTATCAATGCTCCCGGCAACGGTGCGGCAGATGACAAGGGCATTTACTACTTTGTGCCGAAGATGGTGCGTTATTACCTTGGCGAAGAACCGGTGCTGCACAATGCGCCGACCTACCTGCCGTTTTATAAGGAAGATTTGGACTACACGCTGGCAAACCTTAACAAGCTTGTTGTTAAGGACGTTGCCGAAGCGGGCGGTTACGGCGTGGTGTTTGGGCGTGAGCTGACGCAGGAAAAATTAGCGGAGCTTGCAGGCATGATTAAACGCGAGCCGCGCCGCTTTATAGCGCAGGAGGTTATAGATTTTAAGGACCTGCCGGTGATGGAAAACGGCGTGCAGGCAGAGCGTAAGGCCGACCTGCGTGCGTTTGTGCTGACGGGTGCGGAAACGAAGGTATGGCCCAGCGGGCTGACACGTTTCAGCCGTGAGCCGGACAGCTTTGTTGTTAACAGTTCGCAGGGAGGAGGCTTTAAGGATACATGGGTACTATCGGATTAAGCAGGACGAACCGCCTGTTCTGGCTGGGGCGCTATCTTGAAAGGGTTTACACAACTTTAAAAGTAACGCGCGCAATGTTTGACGCGGAAACTGACGGCGCGGAAGCCGATTACAAGGATTACTGCCGCCGCATGGGCATTGCCTGCCGCTACGAAAATACGGCCGCTTTTATTCGCAGCTACTATTTTGATGCGGAAAATGCAGATTCCGTCGCCGCGTCACTGGCACATGCTTATGATAATGCCATTGTACTGCGCGAAACGCTTTCCAGCGATACGCTGGCTTATGTGCAGATGGATGTAACGGCAATGGAGCTTGCCGCAGAAAGCAGCGGGCCTGCCGTAGAGCTGCAATGGGTTCTGGACGACATTATGGCGTTCCGCGGTTCGTGCGAGGAAAATATCGAAGAAGAAATTAACCGCAATATTATAAAATCGGGCGCAAGCCTTGAACGTGTGGATATTTTTCTGCGGCTCGGATATCCGCAGGAGCAGTGCCTGAAAGAAGTGCGGCACCTTGCCAGCCGTTTAAAAAAGGCGCAGCTTGCCGTAAACGAAAACAATATGCAGTTTTTGCTTAACTCCCTGGCAGGCAGCCCGGAAAACCTGCCGCCTGCGCCGGTGCTTACAGCGGCGGCAGAAGGGCTGCTTGTAAATATCTGACTGATGGGTGATGCTGATGAAACGCCTGCGTTTTGCTTTTATAACCACTGTGCAGTATTCGCAGCCTGTGCATGGGCAGCAGCTGGCACTGCGCTGCGTGCCGTTGAATGATGCCGGGCAGCTTTTGGAAACTTATACTGTTAAAATAATGCCCGGCAGGCTGCCTGCGCCGCAAAAGGACGGCTTTGGCAATACCGTGTTCTGGTGCAGCATCGGCAGCGCGCATAATATTCTGCGTTACGGCAGCAGGGGCATTGCCCGTGTGGAAGAACCGGGGCAGCCCGCGCCGCCGTCTAATCCGTGCCTGCGCTTTCCCGGCCTTCGCACAAAACCCGGAAGAATATTAATGCAGGTTTCTTCCGCCATGGCGCGCGGTAAAACTCTTGCCGCACTGGACGCGCTTTGTCACGCCGTATACAGCCTTTTGCGCTATCAGCCCGGGGCAACCGGCATTTATACCACGGCCGAAGAAGCCATAGCAGGTGGGCGCGGCGTGTGCCAGGATTACGCGCACATTTTTATAGCGCTGGCGCGGCTTGCGGGCTGGCATGCACGCTACTGCATGGGGCTTACCGTTGGCGAGGGGGCAACCCATGCCTGGGCAGAAATTTATTACGAAGGCGCATGGCATGGCTTCGACCCGACGCGCGACTGCCGTACGGATGCAAGCTATCTGCGTTTTGCCACAGGGCGCGATGCTGCCGACTGCCCGGTGGAGCAGGGAACCTTTTACGGACTTGCGGACCAGACGCAGACCGTTTTTATGCGCGTAAAAGAAATTTAAGGCAGCACGCCGCTGCTTTTTAACATAGATACCGAAAGAGGTGCAGCTAAATGGACATAACAGTTGCCGGCCTTGGCCTTGCCGTGCACGAGCGCCTGGAACTGCATAAAAACAGAATAACGCCGCTGCCGGGGAAGGACGGTGGCAAACGTATTTCCGTTGTTACAGGCATACACGGCGACGAGCTGGAGGGGCAGTATGCGGCGTGGCTTTTAAACCGCCGCCTTATGGAACACCCTGAATATTTGCACGCCACCGTCGATATTTATCCCGCCGTCAATCCGCTGGGCATTAACACAATTCAGCGCAGCATACCCCTGTTTGACGTTGATTTAAACAGAATTTTTCCGGGGGAAAACGGCGGCCCGGCGGCAGAATATTTTGCAAGTGAAATAATAAATGACGTTAAGGGGTCGGATATTGCTGTCGATATTCACGCCTCTAATATTTTTCTGCGCGAAATGCCGCAGGTACGTATTTCTGAAGAAACGGCAGACGCACTGGTGCCGCTGGCAAGGCTTTTAAATGTGGATTTTGTTTGGATTTACCCGGCTGCCACCGTGCTGCAAAGCACTTTTGCGTGCAGCATGAACTCTATTGGCACGCGCTGCCTGGTTGTGGAAATGGGCGTGGGTATGCGCCTTACGCCCGCTTACGGTGAGCAGCTTACCGAAGGAATTTTAAATTTAATGCGCAGCGAGGGCATGTGGGACGGAAAAACGCATTGTACCCATATGCCGCTTATCAGCCGTGACGAAGTTGCCTTTGTAAACGCCGGCGCCGCCGGTATTTTTATGGCGCAGGCACAGCACGGCAGTCCTGTAAAAAAGGGGCAGCTGCTTGGCATTATTGCCGACCCGCTGACGGGGAATATTAACGAGCGCGTTACTGCGCCTGAAGATGGGCTGCTGTTTACCCTGCGTGAATATCCCGTTGTTTATCCGGGCAGCCTGCTGGCGCGCATCGTAACGGGAGGCAGCAGAGAATGAAACGCGAGATTTTATATACAATGAAAATGCCTTACCGGCAGGATTTTCTGCTGGAAGGCTTCCGCTTCGGCGAAGGAGAAAAATCCTGCGCCGTTGTGGGCGGCATACGCGGCGACGAGGTACAGCAAATGTACACCTGCGCGCGGCTTGTAAAAGCGCTGGCGGAAATAGAGCAGCGCGGCAATTTGCTGCCGGGGCACGAAATACTCGTCATTCCCTGTGCCAACCGCTTTTCCATGAATGTCGGCAAACGCTTCTGGCCGATGGATGGCAGCGATATCAACAGAATGTTTCCTGGTTACGATTTGGGTGAAACCACGCAGCGCATAGCGGCAGGGCTTTTTGAGGCTGTTAAGGATTACCGTTGCGGCATCCATATGGCAAGCTTTTACCTGCCCGGCAAATTTGTGCCGCACGCCCGCATTGTTAATACCGGTTACCAAAGCCCGGCGCTGGGCAGCATGTTCGGGCTGCCGTATATTGTAACGCGTGAGCCGAAGCCCATAGACACAACAACGCTGAACTATAACTGGCAGATATGGGACAGTGCTGCCTTTAACATTTATACGCAGGAAACATCGCGCCTTGATGATGACAGCGCGGCAAACGCGGTGGACGCAGTACTGCGTTATTTAAGCCGTGTCGGTGCGGTAAAATACACCTGTTACAGCGGCTATCTTTCCACTGTCATCAGCGAAAGTGAGCTTATTAACGTACTTACGCCGGCCGGCGGCATTTTTAAAGCATTAAAAGCCCCGGGCGAAGAAGTACGCAGGGGCGAGGTGATAGGGCAGATTATTGACCCCTTTACGGCGGAAATAACGCACGAAATAACCGCTGCTGCCAAGAGTATGGTATTTTTTGCCATGGAAAAACCGCTGGTGCTGGAGCACGAAATTGCTTTTAAATTGGTGTGCCGCAAAAACGGCTGAAAAAACGGTAATTAAAAGCTATTAACAATAAATGAACAGCAAATAAAAAACAGCCTTTAGGGTGCGCCGGCAGCGGCACTGCCTTAAAGGCTGCTTAATTTTATATTGTTTTAGTCTTTTTCCAAGTCTGCAAATTTGGCGGCCATGGTGGGGTTGTTGCGCGTTAAGCGCTTAATGGAAAGGTCCTCCGCTTTGTTGTTGGCAAGGCGCAGGTTGTTTTCGGAAGATAAAAGCGCGTCTTTGGTTTTTTGCAGATGGTCAATCGTTTTGTCAATTTCTTCAATGGCTTTTTTAAATTTTTCGCTGGCAAGGCGGTAATTGCGCGAAAATTTATCTTTAAATTCATTCAAATCGTTTTCAAAATTTGAAATATCAATGTTCTGCGTTTTAATAACGCTTAATTCCTTGCGGTATTGCAGTGAATTTTGTGCCGCGTTGCGCAGCAGCGTGATGATGGGAATAAAAAACTGCGGGCGGATAACGTACATTTTGGGGTAGCGGTAAGAAACATCGACGATGCCGGTGTTGTACAGCTCGCTTTCCGCCTCCAGCATGGAAACAAGCACGGCGTACTCACAGTTTTTTTCGCGGCGGTCTTTATCAAGCTCTTTAAAAAAGTCCTCATTTTTCTTTTTGGTGGAAGTGGCGTCCATTTCGTTTTTCATTTCAAACATGATGGAAATAAACTCCGTTCCGTCCTCGTCCGCTTCGCGGTAAATATAGTCGCCCTTGCTGCCGGTGTGAGCGTCGTTGTCTTTTTCAAAATACGCGTTGGCAAAGCCGGTCATTCTTAATTTGTTAAACTCTATTTCACAGTGCTGCTCCAGGCTTTCGCCCACCATTTTTGTAGACTGGCGCAGTTTAAAATCTTTATAGCGCTCAATTTCCTCGTCTTTAAATTTGAGTTTTTCTTCATACTGGGTAATTAAAGTCTGTTCGCGCAGTTCGCTTTCTTTTTTGCCGTTTTCAATGGCGGAGGTAAGCTGCAAAATGCTTTGCTCCTTGTCGTTAAGCTCCTGTTGTTTTTCGTTAACTACTTTGGCAATGGCAAGTTCAATTTCCTGTTTGCCTGCGTTTAAGCGCGCCGTAAGCCCGGCAATCAGCTGGTCTTTCTGCGCCAGTTCCAGTTCTTTTTTATTAAGTGCGTCCTGCAAAGATGCGGTCTGCGACATTTTCTGCATATTTAATTGGCTTTTTAAATCATTAATTTCCATTGCTTTTTTGGCAAGCGCAACATCATACGCTTTGGCGGTTGCTGTTTTGGCAAGTTCTACCGAAGCGTTTTTTTCTTTCTCGAACTGTTCCAGGCGCTCGTGAATTTCCCTGTGAAATTCCTCGTCCCTTACCTGTTTTACAATGGCAGCATAGCCAGTTTCGTCAACCTGAAACACTTCGCCGCATTTGGGGCATTTTATTTCCTGCATCTATTGGTTCTCCTTATTTGTAATTTAATTTTATAATTTTATTTGCCGCTTGCAGGCCGCAGTCATAGCCATGGTCGTACAGCGCTAAAAGTTTTTCCTTGTCTAAATCAAGCCGGTCAATCGTCAGCGGCTGCTGCGGGCGTATAATAACGGCCTTGCCTTCCTGTTCAAGTTTCTCAACGGCTTCTATTTGATTATTGTAATTTTGCGGGCGTTCTGCCAAAATCTGCTGCAAAAGCGGGTAATGCTTGTACCACAGCTTAACCAGCGCCGACGGAACGGTGCTGCTTTTGCGGTAGCCCTTGTTGCGCGTAAGCACAATTACAAACTTATCGTAGCCTGCCCTTTGACCCCGGTCAAACGGAATGGGGTCTGTCAGCGCGCCGTCCAAAAGGCGGCGTTTATCGAAATGCACAATGGGCGCCAGAAACGGTAGCGATGCCGAAGCGCGCACCGGCGTAAAATTCCTGCCCATATCCATCTGCGTATACCATACCGATTCGCCTGTGCCGCAGTCCGTTGTGCCAACTTCCAGCCTGCCGGGATATTTATAAAAAGCATCGTAATCAAATGGAATTAAATGGCGGGGAATATCGTTTAAAATAAAATCGAAACCGAACAGCGAGCGTGTGCGCAGCCAGTTTTTTACGCTGCAGTAACGGTCGTCGCCCACATAATCTTCAATAATCCGCCTGGTGCGGCCCTTTTGCCCCGACATATACGAAAGTATATTGCAGGCTCCCGCCGATACCCCGGCGATATGCGGGAAAACCAGTTCTTTTTCCAGAAAAGCGTCAAAAACACCGGCCGAAAACATGCCGCGCATGCCTCCGCCTTCCAGTATCAGGCTGAGATTGGACAGTAGCATAAGGCACCTCCGTTAAACTTGCTGCTGATTTTTATTATAACATTTTACAAGCGAAGGGCATATAAGTTTGTTTATTTTTTGTGCGGGCAGAGTTATAATAAAAACGTAAGCCAAAACAAACCGGCTTACGGAAGGAGTATAAAAACAATGTCTGCTGTACTTGATTATTTAAAAGAAAGCGGCGTATTTTATCTTTCGACAATGGACGGCAATCAGCCGCGTGTACGTCCGTTCGGCGCTGTGTGCGAATTTGAAGGCAAATTGTATTTTGTTACCGCAAAAACCAAAAACGTTTACAAACAGCTTTTGGAAAATCCGCGCGTGGAAATTTCTGCCATGAAAGGGCAGGACAGCTGGATTCGCCTTGACGGTGAGGTAAAAATGGACGACCGCCGCGAAGCGCGCGTTGCCATGCTGGAAGCCGTGCCGGTTTTGAAAAATATGTATAATGCCGATGACGGCGTTATGACCGTTTTTTATCTTGATAACATTAAAGCAACGGAATATTCCTTTACCAGCGAACCTAAAGAATTGGCATAACCGGGAATTTTTAAGGGGCGGCCTTTTTACAGGGCCGTCTTTTTTTGACGTTTTTTTACAGGAAACAGCAGACAGATTTTGTTATAATATTTTGTTAAGGAGGGAGTGCCGTGGATAAAACAAGAGGCCACGTAGCGGCAATTATAACCATTTTTGTGTGGGGCGTTACGTTTATTTCAACAAAAATACTGCTGACGGGCTTTTTACCGGTGGAAATTCTGTTCTGCCGCTTCGTTATCGGCTATCTGGCTCTGTTTGCCATTTGCCCGCGGCTGCTGCCTTATGGCGGCCTGCGGCAGGAGGTTTATTTTATTGCAGCGGGGCTTACCGGCATTTGCCTTTATTATTTGCTGGAAAACATAGCCCTTACTTATACGCTGGCTTCCAACGTCGGTGTGCTGCTCTGTACGGCTCCGTTTTTTACGGCGCTGGCAGGTTTTGCGGTTTCGCGCGGTAAGGAACGCCCGCACCGGCGTTTTATTTTTGGTTTTGTTCTTGCCATGGCAGGCATTTACCTCATAAGCACTGCCGAAAGCGGCATGCAGTTTAACCTTACCGGCGATATTTTAGCGTTAAGCGCTGCTGCCGTGTGGGCGCTTTACGCCGTGCTGACGCGCAAAATAACAACCTTCGGCTACAACACCATTTTAATTACGCGGCATATCTTTTTTTACGGGCTGCTGTTTATGCTGCCTGCTTTATATATCTTCGGCTTTACGCCGGATTTAACACGCTTTTACAACCCCGCATATTTGTTTAATATTTTGTTTTTGGGGCTGGGCGCGTCTGCCATGTGCTTTGTAACGTGGAACTATGCCGTTAAAGTGCTGGGCGCCGTTAAAACAAGCGCTTATATTTACGCCGTGCCGGTGCTGACTGTTGCTTCGGCAGTAATTGTTTTAAACGAGCCCGTAACGGTAAAAATGCTGGCGGGCGGCGTGCTGATTATACTGGGGCTTTTGCTCTCACAAAAAGCGTAAAACAAAATTTTTATAATGCGGTATTGCTTACAACGCATAAAAAAACCTGCCTTCGGTACGGAAATAATCCGTCCGGAGGTAGGTTTTGTTTATGTAAGGCTTTTAATATTTATCAAATAGTGAACTTTGCCCGCATTGCAGGCTGCGTGCGGAGTAATCCGCAAGGGGAATAAAGGTAAGGCGCTTATTTTCGGGGAACAGGTAAAAACCTGTATACTGGTAGCCGCTGTGCTGCGTAAGCGTAAGGCGCAGCAGGCAGGGTACATTGCCGCTGCTGCATTTAAACTGCATATAGCGGGTGTTTAGCCCCTGAAAGGTTTTGTATTCGCCTGCTTCCGTAAGCACAATATTTTGTAGCTGGGGCGGCAGGTTTAAAGCTTCGGTATTTACCTGCCGGTAGCTGTACTGCGGCGGCGCTTCAAATTCTGTAATTTCAATAATTTCTTCGCCTTTTTCCCTCAGGTGGCGTGTTACCGGTGCAGGCGGCGCCATCAGCTGTTTGCCTGCCAGCGCGTCTTTAAACACTGCGGCTTTGCCGTCCGGCAGGGAGGCGTTAAACATCATTGCCGTTGCGTCATCCGCACCGCGGGTAATCATTGGGCCTTCTGCGGGCAGCCCTGCCAGCAAATCCGCGCCGAAGGCCGTCGGTATTGCCAGGCTGTAAGAAGGGGCTGTTTTATTAACATAGTAGGTAAAATCTGCCGGTTTGGTTAAGTACCAGTTTTCTTTGGCAGGTTCTATTTTTACCGTACGGCGTACAACGCGCGGCTGTTTAACCTGCTGCTGTACGGTGTTTTTGTCCTGTTCGGTGCCCGGTTCTGCGGTTTTTACATTTGCCGGTGTTTTTGCGGCAGCTTCCTGCTCAGGTGCTGTACCGTTTTGCGCAGTTGTATTACTGCTTTCGGGTTCCGGGCTGCCTTTTGGCGTTTGGGCGTTCTGCCGCTCCGTGCCGGCGGGGTTTTCCGCTGCCGGGTTATTCAGTTTTGCCGTTGCTTCTGCCAGTAAATCCGGCGTAATTGTGTTTGGCGTCTGCGGCATTGCAGCGTGCGTAGCACCGGCTGCAAACAGGCAGATTGCCAAAGCGGCAATAGTTTTTTTCATGGCTTACTCCTTCAGCGCGCTTTGTATAATACCGCCGCCAACAATAAATTCGCCGTTATAAAATACAACGGCCTGCCCCGGCGTAACGGCGCGCATGGGTTCATCAAAGGTAACTTTTACGTATTCGCCGCAGGGTTCAATGGCTGCCGGTACATCCTGCTGGCGGTAGCGTGTTTTGGCGGTTACGCGCAGCGGGCCGGTAAGGGCGGCTTCGGTAATAAAATTACAGTTTTTGGCAAGCAGCCCGTGGCTGAACAGCGCTTCTGCCGGGCCTACCGTAACGTTGCCGGAAGCGGTGTCTTTTTCTATTACATATAAAGGATAATCGTAGGCAATGCCAAGGCCTTTGCGCTGGCCGATGGTGTAATTTACAAGCCCTTTGTGGCGGCCGAGAACCTGCCCGTTAAGATGCACGAAATTACCGGCAGTATCGGAAGCTTTGCCGATGCGCCCGATTAAACCGGCATAATCGCCGTCAGGCACAAAGCAGATATCCTGGCTGTCCGACTTTTGGGCGGTAACAAGGCCTGCTTCGGCGGCAAGCCTGCGTATTTCGTCTTTGCTTACGCCGCCAAGGGGCAGCAGCACGTGCGAAAGCTGCTGCTGCGAGAGTGAAAACAGCATGTAGCTCTGGTCTTTGCGGTGGTCCTCGCCGCGGGCCAAAAGCCAGCGGCTCTTTGCGTTATCGTAAACTATGCGGGCATAATGCCCTGTTGCTAGGTAGTCACAGCCGAGCTCCCTGGCGTAATCCAACAGTGCGCCGAATTTTATGTATTTGTTGCAGTCCACGCAGGGGTTGGGCGTGCTGCCGCAGCGGTATTTGCTGGCAAAGTGCTGTATAACGTGCCTGTTAAAGCAGGCTCTTAAATCAACAACCTTGTGCTCAATGCCAAGTTTCTGCGCTACGGCCTGTGCGTCTTTAATGTCGCGGTCAATATTAAGCGGCGCATCCGGCAGGCCGATATCGCAGCCGTTAAACATACGCGCCGTAACGCCAATAACTTCGTAACCCTGCTCTAAAAGCAGCATTGCTGCGGCAGAACTGTCTACGCCGCCGCTCATGGCGGCAAGTACTTTTTTCTTCATGTTATTCCTTCGGCGGCAGCGCTGCGCAGATTTCGTTTATTTTGGCTTCGTCAACGCGCATGGCTTCAATGGTTTTTTCAAACAGTTCGTCAAGCGTCCAGCCAAGCATTTCGGCGCCCTGCGCAATTACCTCGCGGTGGCAGCCTGCCGCAAATTTTTTATCTTTAAATTTCTTTTTAATGGATTTTACTTCCATGTCGCTTACGCTTTTGGAAGGGCGCATTAAAGCTGCTGCGCCGATAAGGCCGGTAAGCTCGTCGGCGGCAAACAGAACTTTTTCCATCTGGTGTTCCGGTTTAACATCGCACACAAGGCCGTAGCCGTGGCTGGCGGTGGCGTGGATGAGTTTTTCGTCTATGCCGCGTTCACGCATAATTTCCTGCGATTTAATGCAGTGCTGTTCCGGGTACATTTCAAAATCAAGGTCGTGCAAAAGCCCGGCCAGTGCCCAGAAATCTGCTTCATCGCCGTAGCCGAGCTCGTTGGCGTACCAGCGCATAATGCCTTCCACTGTCAGCGCGTGGCGCAGATGAAACGGGTCTTTGTTATATTCTTTTACTAATTCCCAGGCTTCTTCACGTGTTAAATTTGCCATAAAAAATCCCTCCTGATTATTATAAAGCATGGTTAAAGCAATTTTATTTACAGCAGCATTTTTCTTCCTGCCATTTCAGTAAATCCGCCAGCGTAATATTATCTACAACATTGTTGATGGCTTCGCCTATGCGCCGCCATACTTCTGTTGTAACGCAGTCATCAAGGCGCGGGCAGAGTGCCGGATGCACGGATGCCGCGCAGGCTACCGGGGCAAGGTCGCCTTCAAGCACGCGCAGTATTTCCCCAACGGTGCATTCTGACGGTGTTTTGGTAAGTTTATAGCCGCCCTGCGCGCCGCGGGCGCTTTGTACAAGCCCGGCTTTGCTCAAACGGCCGATAATCTGTTCCAGATATTTATCGGATATATCCTGCCGCAGGGAAATTTCTTTAACCGGCGTATATTCATGCTGGCTGTTGCTTGCTAAATCAAGCATCAAGCGCAGCGCGTAACGTCCTTTGGTAGATATTTTCATGCTGAACTCCTTTCATATAAAGTATTTTACTACTAATCAAGTAGGGATTCAACAAAAATTTAAAGGGCGGCATTTTGCCGGAGCAAAATTAAAAATTTTAACGGTTTTTTTATATTGTTATGTGTGTTAAAATAAAAGCATAAATTTTATTTTTAAAATTCTACTCCGGAGGAATTGTAATTATGGAAAACAAAGAAAAGATGGATATTGAGAAGGAATTTCAACACTATCTTGAAATTTTCAAGCATGATAAAGAACTCGGCAAAGCCCTGAGCCTTGTATCTTTTCCGGCATTGTTCAACGATAAGTTTTTGCAGGAAAACAGCAAGTTTACTTCTATGAATGATTTAATAATCCGCAGCGGTTTCGGCATTATGAACCTGCTGGAAGTGGAAAACGTAAACCAGGAAAAATGGAACGCTTATATTGCCAAAAACAGCAACTGCACCACCTGGTTTGAATTTGGCAAGCTTGCCATGATTGAATGGATGAAAGCCAAACTGGAGGAAGTTAAGAACGCTGCAAATTAAAAAATAATGTTTTAAAAGGAAGTGAGGCCGCGTGGATATTGTACTGCATGCGTTTGAAGGCGTTTTTACCGTCAGCCTGATGGTATTGGCCGGGTATTACCTTGGCAGCCACCACTGGTTTTCGGAAGAAAGCCTGAACCTGATTTCCAAACTGATAACAAAAATCTGCCTGCCGCTGTATATGATTGTGAATTTAACAGAAACGCTTACGCACGATACGGTTATACAAATGAGCAGCGGCCTGCCGGTAGCGGTTTCATCGATGATAATCTGTTTTATCATCGGGCAGCTTGCCGTGCGCTTTGCCAAAATACCCAAAGGGCGGCGCGGTGTTCTTGCGGCGGTATTTTTTGTAACCAATACCATTTTAATAGGCCTGCCGCTTTCCACCGAACTGTTTGGGACAAAGTGCATACCGTTTGTACTGGTTTATTATATGGCGAACACGGTGGTGTTCTGGGTTGTGGCGGCCCATATTATTGCTGTTGACGGAACGGAAAATGTACCGCCGCTCTTTAGCGTGCAGACGCTGAAGCACATAGTTAACCCGCCGCTGGCAGGCTTTGCCATTGGCTTTACCTTGGTAATGCTTGAACTGCACCTGCCGCATCCGCTGCTTGTTTCGTTTAAATACATGGGCAATATGACAACGCCGCTGGCTATGCTTTTTATAGGCGCCGTTGTAAGCAATGCGGACTGGAGCAAAATCCATTTTGACCGGCAGATTTTACTTGCCCTGTTCGGGCGTTTTGTAGTTTGCCCGCTGGGAATTATTTTAATGGCACCCGTAATTGGCATACCGCCTTTAATGACGCAGGTGTTTACCATTCAGGCTGCCATGCCTGCACCTTCCGTGCTGCCTGTGCTTGCCAAAAATTATGGGGCCGATTACGAATATGCCGCTACCCTTACGGTAGTTACAACGGTTTTGGCTGTTGTTGTAATGCCGTTTTATATGTGGGTTGTTTCTTAATTCGTTTGCAGCATAAGCTGAAAATACGAACAAATTTTCATAAATATGCTTGACAAAATGTGTTGTTCGTTTTATTATAACTATAACGAACAAACGTTTTGAAAGGCAGTTGATTGTTTATGAAAAAGCTGACGGCAATAGTAATGGCAGTCTTTTTATTATACAGTGGTTACGTGTTCGGCACGGTATCCGCAGCAGATGAAATTTACACCACGCGCACGGTAACCGTGTACAGCGGCGATACCATGTGGGATATTGCTTCCCGCTGGGCGGAAGATGACGAAGATGTGCGCGCCGTTATTTACCGTATCTGCGAGGCAAACGGTTTGCAGAATACCGATTTGCAGCCGGGGCAGAAGATTATGGTGCCGGTGCGTGTGCATGCCGGTGAGGGCGTAATGCTGGCGGAAGCAACGAACGGAAATTTATAAAATACGAACAAAATAAAAGCAGGCCTGATGATTTTAAGATCATCAAGTCTGCTTATTTTTTATACCGTAAATAAAGCGTTTTATTTGTTTTCCGGCTTCCATTTGCCGCTGAGCACTTTAAGGTAGTTTACTTTGTCGGTAGCGCCTTCCGTGCTTATTAAAAGCACGCGCGAGTTTTCATCAAGCCCAAGTTCATTGCGCAGCTGTGCAAGCTCAGGGTTCTGCATAAGTGCTGCCAGAACTCCGGCGGTTACCGCACCAGATTCGCCCGAAACAATGCGCGCATCGCCGCTTTGCGGCATACCCAAAAGCCGCATGCCGCTTGCTGCATAGTCATCGCTGCAGGCAATAAAGGCACCTGCAAAATTATTGATTATATCCCAGCTTACAGTGCAGGGTTCGCCGCAGCAAAGCCCGGCCATCATGCTGTTCATTCTGCCGGTTACTTTGTGCAGTGTGCCGTCATTTGCCGCTGCCGTTTTATACAGGCAGGCGGCTTTGTCCGGCTCGCAGATAACGGCAACAGGCAGGTTGTTCTGCCAAAGCGCTGCAAAATAGCCGAGCACCGCGCCTGCCATGCTGCCTACACCGGCCTGCAAAAACAAGTGCGTCGGCATTATGCCGTTTAACTGAGCGGCAATTTCCTGCGCCATGGTGGTATAGCCCTGCATAATCCAGGTGGGTATTTCTTCGTAGCCGCTCCACGCGGTATCCTGCACCAGTACCCAGCCGTGCTTGCGGCTCATGGCATAGGCAAGGCGCACGGCACCGTCGTAGTTAAATTTTGTAATTTCCGCTTCTGCGCCCAGCGCGCGGATGTTGTTAAGCCGTTCCTGGCTTGAGCCTTCTGGCAGGTAAACAACTGCTTTATGCCCCAGAAGTTTGGCGGCCCAGGCTACGCCGCGCCCGTGATTGCCGTCCGTTGCCGTTACAAAGGTTACTGTGCCGAGTTTGGCTCTTGCTTCTTCGCTGCACAAAACATTAAAACTGTTTCTGTCAACTGGTATATTTAATTTGCCGCATAAGTATCTGGCAATGGCGTAACTGCCGCCCAGCGCTTTAAAGGCGTTCAGCCCGAAGCGTGCCGATTCGTCCTTAACGAAAATCTGCCCAACGCCGAGCTGTTTTGCCAGATTAGGCAGGCTTACAAGCGGAGTTTGCGCATAACCTGCAATGCCGCTGTGAAATTCAAGTACGGCCTGCATGGCTTCCGACTGCACAAATTTGAGGCTGCCGGTATTTTTATTTCCTTTATGAAGTACATATTGCAGATTGGCCATAAAACTGTTCTCCTGTACTAAAACGGCACAGCCTAAAGCTGTGCCGCAGTTAATTATTCAGTTTATGAATTTTTTAAAACAGTTCTTTTAAAATCATGGTCTGTTCGCGGTCGGGGCCTACGGAAACAATGCCTACTTCAACGCCTGCTACTTCGCTCATGCGTTTTAAGTATTTTTTGCAGTTTTCCGGCAGGTCTTCGTATTTGCGTACGCCGCTGATATCGGTCATCCAGCCTTCAAATTCTTCGTAAACAGGTTCAACCTGTGCCAAAACTTTCAGGCTTGCCGGGATTTGTTTGATTTCTTCGCCGTTATATTTGTAGCCTACGCACATTTTAATTACCGGCATTTCGTCAAGAATGTCAAGGCGGGTTACTGCCAGGCAGTCAAGGCTGTTTACGCGTGCGCTGTATTTCAGCATAAAGGCGTCAAGCCAGCCGCAACGGCGCGGGCGTCCGGTAACGGTGCCGTATTCGTGGCCACGTTCACGCAGGGCGTTGCCGTCAGCGTCAAACAGTTCGCAAACAAACGGGCCTTCGCCAACACGGGTGGTGTATGCCTTAACAACGCCAACCACATGGTTGATGCACAGCGGGCCTACGCCGCTGCCGGTTGCCGCATTGGCAGCAGTCGGGTTGGAGCTTGTTACATACGGATAGGTGCCGTGGTCAATATCAAGGAAGGTAGCCTGTGCGCCTTCGAACAATACGTTTTTGCCTGCTTCAAAAACTTCGCCAAGCACAACGCCGGTGTCGCAAACATGCGGGCGGAGTTCTTCGGCATAAGCCAGGTATTCTTTCAGCACGCTGTCATAGTCAAACGGTTCGCCGCCGTAAATTTTGGTAATAATTTCATTTTTGGCAGCCAGGTTTACACGCAGCTTGTCAGCAAAAGTATCGGGTTCCATCAAATCGCAGATGCGGATGCCGGTACGGGCAACTTTATCCATGTAGCAGGGGCCGATGCCGCCTTTGGTTGTGCCGATTTTGTGTTCGCCGAGTGCAGCTTCCTGCAGTTCGTCCAATTTTGCATGGTAAGGCATAACAACGTGGGCGCGGTCGGAAATCAGCAGATTGCTGCAGTCGATGCCCTGAGCTTTCATGCCTGCAATTTCCTGAAGTACAACAGCAGGGTTAATAACTACGCCGTTGCCGAGGATATTGATTTTATCTTTATACAGCACGCCGGAGGGCAAAAGACGCAGCTTATAGGCAACATCGTCTACAACAACGGTGTGCCCTGCGTTGGAGCCGCCGGAATAACGTACAACAGCGTTGGCTTTCTGAGCCAGGTAATCAACAATCTTGCCTTTGCCTTCATCGCCCCACTGGGCGCCGATAACTACAACAGATGACATAACTATCTCTCCTTATATAATCATAATCCGAAGCGCGCCATAATGAGGTCTACATTGCGCAGCATCGGCATGGGGTCAAAGCAATGCTCAATTTCTTCGTCGGTGAGGTATTTTTTAATATCCTCATCGTGTTCAACATTGGTTTTAAAGTCTGCACCTTCCAGCCAGCGCGCCATAGCGTTGCGCTGTACCCATTTGTAAGCGTCCTCGCGCAGTACGCCTTTGCTTACAAGGGCAATCAGCAGGTTCTGGCTGTAAATAAGGCCGCCGGTTTTGTTCATGTTGGCAATCATGGCATCCGGATAAACAAGCAGTTTATCAACAATGTTGATGAATTTGCGCAGCATATGGTCCAGTGCAATGGTTGCATCCGGCAGAATAACCCTTTCTACGGAAGAATGGGAAATATCGCGTTCATGCCACAGGGTAACGTCTTCAAGGGCAGCAACGGCATAACCGCGCAGCAGCCTTGCCATACCGGAAATTTTTTCGCAGGTAATGGGGTTGCGTTTGTGCGGCATGGCCGAAGAACCTTTCTGGCCGGGCGCAAAATATTCTTCGGCTTCGCGGATATCGGTGCGCTGGAGGTTGCGGATTTCTGTTGCCATTTTTTCCAGCGAAGAACCGATAATGGCGATGGTGGTTAAATAATCGGCGTGGCGGTCGCGCTGGATAACCTGGGTTGCCAGGCGTGCAGCCTTAATGCCGAGTTTTTCGCATACATATTCTTCAACAAACGGGTCGATGTTGGAATAAGTACCGACAGCGCCGGAAAGCTTGCCGACGGAAATAAATTCGCGGGCCTGTTTCAGGCGTTCCATATTGCGTTCGGTTTCATCCATCCACAGAGCAAATTTCAGGCCGAAGGTCATCGGTTCGGCGTGAATGCCGTGCGTGCGGCCAATCATAACGGTGTGTTTGTGTTCGGCGGCGCGGCGTTTTAAAACTTCGTGCAGCTTTTCGAGGTGTTTCATCAAAAGGTCTGCGGACTGCTGCATCATAACGCCCATAGCGGTGTCTTTAACATCGCTTGAGGTTAAGCCTTTATGGATGTATTTGGAAGCATCGCCCACATATTCTGCAACATTTGTTAAAAAGGCGATAATATCGTGGTTGGTAACAGCCTCAATTTCTTTAATGCGTTCAATGCGGAAATCTGCCTTGGTCTGAATGTCATGCAAAGCATCATCAGGCACAATGCCCAGTTTGTTCATGGCTTCGCAGGCAAGAATTTCCACGCGCAGCATGGTGCGGAATTCGTTTTCAAGAGTCCAGATATTGCCCATTTCCGGATTGGTATAGCGTTCAATCATATTTTTGCCCCCCAAAGTGTTTTTTACAATAAGAAACAGGAAGCAGCCTCTTTTGTGCCCTTCCTTAACGACAAAACTTATTATCCTTTCTTATCATACCATTTATAGCATTTTACCGCAAGGCTATCCGGCTTTTTTATAAAAATATTCCTGCGGCAATTATAAAACGGCAGTGCCAAAAATTTATGGCCGCGCCGTTTATATCAGTAAAAAGCGTGCAGCGCATACAGTGCTGCCAAAAATATTAAATTGTCAACCGTAAAAATTGCCAGGTACTGCCGCCTTAAATGCGGATACTTTGCAGCAACCTGCTTGTAGGAGATAAGGCTTGCCATGGAAGCAATGAGCGTGCCGAGGCCGCCGAGGTTGGTGCCTACGATAAGCGCGGCGTAGTTATTGCTGTAACCTGAGAGCAGCATTGCCGCAGGTACGTTGCTGATAACCTGGCTGACGGCGACGCTTATTAAAACTTCGTTGCCGGCCAGAATCTGATTGATAAAACTGTGCAGGCTTCCGATATGGTTCATATTGCCGACAAAAATAAAAAAGAAAAGGAAGGTCAGCAGCAGGGAGTAGTCAATCTGCCGGAACAGACTTTTATTTTTGTATAAAAGTGCGGCGGCAACAATGGCCAGCAGTACCAGGTGCGGCACAAAGTGGGCCACGGTAAGCACGCACAAGGCAAATAAAACAAGGTAAAAGTAGACGGCGCGCTTGTCTTTAAGCCGTTCGGTTTTTATATCCAGCTGCAGGTGTTCTTCCGGGTAAAATACAAGCACAACTACCGTCAGCATAAAGGCAGCAAGGCCGGTATACAGCCACATCAGCTCCAAAAATTCCGGCACGCCCATGCCCGAAAGCGAAAACAGGTACAAGTTCTGCGGATTGCCGATAGGTGTAAACATGCTGCCGAGGTTGGCTGCTATCGTCATCAGCGTAACGGTGCCGCAAAGTTTATCCGTTAAATTAATCATTTCCAAAATCATAATGCCGAAAGGCACGAAGGTAATCAGCGAAACGTCATTGGTGATGAACATGCTGCTGATGAAGCATAAAAATATCAGCGTAAACACAATGCCGCGCCTTGTTTTTACCTTAATTAATATGCGGCTGCCGATAAACTGCAAAAAGTTCTGCCCGCGCAGGCCTTCAATAATCAGCATCAGGCAGAACAGCATGATGAGCGTATTAAAATCAATATAGCGCAGATATTTAAGGCTGGGCGGTTCAATGAGGCACGAAAGCAGCGCCAGCAGCAGCGAAACGCTTAAAACAACATCATTGCGCAGATAGTTTTTTATTTTTGCAAGCACTTGTTAAACGCCTTTCCGTAAAAGCAAAATAAATTCTTAAACATTGTACCATATTTGCAGAAAGATACAAAAGATTTTAATAAAATTTTAACGGTTTATTTTTGCTTACTGTGCTTTATTTGGTTACGTTTGTTGACATAATTCTTTAACGGAGTTACACTAATATCAATATATTAAAAGAAAACAGCAATATTTAAAACGCTGTTACAAAATTTATTTTATTTTGAAAGGGAAAGATATTATGAAGGAAAGTGTACAGGCAAAATTAATGCTCAGTGCGGCTATGGTTATTTTTGGCACGCTGGGCGTTTTTACACGCAATATTAGTGTAACAAGCGGCGAACTGGCGTTGTACCGCGCGGTGCTGGCTTCCGTCCTTATCGGGTTTTACCTGGTATTTATTAAAAAAGGCGGGCTTAATTTAAAAAACGCCGGGCGTGAGCTGCCGCTTTTACTTGCTTCCGGCATTGCCATGGGCATTAACTGGATTTTGCTGTTTCAGGCGTACCGCTATACAACAATTTCGGCTGCTACTTTAAGCTATTACTTTGCGCCTGTTATCGTTACGGTGGTTTCGCCGCTTTTGTTTCACGAACGGCTGACGGCGAAACAGATTATCTGTTTTGTAATGTCCACTCTGGGGCTGGTGCTTATTATAGGTACCGGCGGCGGTGAAGAAACTGCCGGTATTACAGGCATTTTGTTTGGGCTGGGGGCGGCGGTTTTTTATGCCGCTGTTATTTTGCTTAATAAATTTATTAAAAACGTGGCAGGCATACAGCGTACCATTTTGCAGATGCTGGCTGCCGTTGTTACTTTGCTGCCGTATGTGGCGGTAAGCAGCGGGTTTAATTTGAACCTGCTGGACGGTACCGGCTGGGCGTGCCTGCTGACGGTGGGTCTGTTCCATACAGGCATTACTTACTGCTTGTATTTTTCCGCGCTGAAAGATTTAACGGGGCAGGAAGCCGCTATTTTAAGCTATATAGACCCCCTGGTTGCCGTAATAATTTCCGTACTTTTACTGGGCGAGCCCATGACGCTGATGCAGCTTATCGGCGGCGCACTGATACTGGGCTTTACTTTGTGGAATGAGAAAGCGTAGCTTTATCATAATTTAAAAATTTAAAAGCATAGAGATATACTTCTGCGGCACGGCAAAAATTATGTGGCTTCTCCGATTCCGCCCGGGCTGCGCAGCCGGGCTCTCAAAGGCTTGTGTCTTGAAGCACATCTCTATGCTTTTGCTGAATTTACAATGTAAAACCCGCCGCGTAATAACGGCGGGTTGCTTTTATTATTGGATTAATAGCCACTTAATGCCGGCGGCGCTGCGCTTGATAATATCGCGGTAATGGCCGCCGGGGTTAAGTTCATAAAAAGTGTTAATGCCAAGGCTGCGGTAATGTGCTGCCAGTTCTTCCGTACACTGCTGCACGGTTTTAAGGTACTGGTTGCGTGCGTGTGCTTCTTTATCGCCAAGTGATAAATACAAATGCTGCGGAGTTTTACAAAGCGCGCTTTGCAGGGCAAAATCCTTAAAGCCGGGGTACCACAGCGAACCGCTTATACTCGCCGCGCGGCTGAATAAATCCGTTTTGTACAACGCGTATACGGTAAACAAACCGGCCAGCGAATATCCGGCAAGCCCGCGCCACAAAATTCCGTTCAAGCCTGCTTCTGCCTGCGGTAAAACCTGCTGCGTTAAAAATTGCAGGTAGGCGTCCGCACCGCCGGTAAACATCTCGCTGTACTTAAATAAATTGCCTGCCGCCCATGGCGAAAGCTCTGCTTCCCAGTTCAAGCCGCTGACAGTTACCAGTGTAAAATCCGGGCAGCCGCCTTTTTGAACCTGCGCATAAACTTCGCCGCCGTCGTCATTGTAGGTTGTTAAATAAATTACCGGCCTGTTTTCCGCCAAAGCGGGATAGACCGTTATTTTTTTGTTGCCGCTTGTAAATGTAAACATAGTATGCCTCGGTTGATGATGTTATTTTATACTATTTTAGCATTTTTTGTTGAAAGTGATTAGTATAATATTCAACCGCTGGCGATTAAGGTTTTGTTTGGCTTGTAGATAAGAAATGAATTTGATTTTTGATATTATATGTGATACTATAAAGATACTAAATATAGTATCATCGTTGAAAGGTGGTTAGCCCGTGGGGCAAATAGAAAAGAGGTTGACTGAGTTTATTGATTTAAGCGGAAAGGAGTGAGTAATATGAAAAATGCTTCTAAAAATTTAAAATATTACCTTGAATTAAATTATCCGTATCAAATAACAAAAATTGATGAAGCAGATGGCGGCGGCTTTTTGATTGAAGTACCAATGTTAAAAGGCTGCATGAGCGACGGCGAATCCGTTGAAGAAGCATATAATAATTTAGAAGAAGCAAAAAAAGAATGGCTTACTTATATGCTGGAAAATAATTTGCCGATACCGGAACCTACCGCAAAAACAACTTACAGCGGTAAATTTATGGTTAGAATACCGAAGACACTGCACCGAATTATAAGCGAACAATCAAAACGCGAAGGATTGAGTTTAAACCAATATGTTGCTAACATTTTAGCCTATGCCGCAGGGGAACACAGTGCGCTGATGGCTAAGAAGAATTGATATAGCAAATAAACCCATCACTTTTTGGTGATGGGTTTATTCTTGTCTTAAATTTCTTTTTTTGCTAATTTCCATTTAGCATATCTATTACTACCGCTAATAGTAATGATATTTTGAGCTTTTAAATTTTGCAAAAGGTTTGACACTTTTTTTGATTTTTGAGCATCACTTAAAATTTCAGGTAATGCTTTATTTAAAACTTTCATTAAATCTTGTTTGCTAGCTTCACCTAAAGTTTGTAAAGCTTTTATAATTAATTGTTTGCAAATATCGTCATCTAAACCTTTATTGCGGATATAATTAGCTTTCTGGTCAACTATATTAGCAATTTTAAAAGAAACAAATATATTAGGATAACGCCCTTCTACTAAACCGTCTTTTTTTAAAATCTTGAATTGCTCTTTGGATATTATCTCTTTCTTTTGCACTTTATCTAATAAAAACACTGTTTGAATATCCAATTCTGCATTAGAATATAACAGTTGAGTATAGTTTTTATCTAAAATTTTTCCAAAAACAGTTACTTTAACCCTATTAATAGTATTCAAATCATAAGTTGGCAGTGGAAAGTATTTGTTTCTTTGAATTTGATATATCATTGGTATCCCCATAGAGTTTGTATCTATCATATACATATTTGCCATAGCATTACATAAAAATACGTTACGGTAATAAGGTGGTTTATAACCAGGTTCTAATGCTTTCTCGATTGTTTCCGGAATGAAGGCTCCTTCGTTTATGAATACTAATTTGTCTTCAAATTCTTCTATATTTATTTTTCCTCTTAATCTGTAATCTTGATGAGCAATACAATTATTAATAATTTCTTTTATTAATTCAGGTTCGTATTGGTTTACTTCATCAGGAAAAAGAGTTTGCTGCGCTGCGATATATCTATATTTGACATTTCTTATTTTAGCATAAGCTTTATCGACAGCTAAAAGCATCGGCATATCAAAATGCTCATAAGCTTTTACTGTGTTATTTGCATTATAAAGAGTCCAAGTTATTCTTGGTATGAATCCATCAAAATAATGGCTAGCTTCACTTTTGCCTAAAAGTAATAATGCTGTTCTGGTAATTTTTCCTTTTATCGTTAATCCGGCTTTATTTAGTACATCAATAGGTGATAGTTTTTCTAATATTTCTTGAGCTGATTTTTTATTACTTTGTTTTTTTGAAAAAAGCTCTATTGCTTTTTTTACAGCTTCTTTATCTAAATCATCAAATGTAGCTTCATCTACGACTTCTTTGGACCAATCCATGCCTATTTGGCTTCGTATTAAATCAACTTTATTCATTGGCAATGGACATACTGATTCATGCTCTCTTGCATATGCCGCACCATTCCAAGTAGTAGGAATACCTCTGATGGCAGGGGGTATTTGAAAGACTATTATTCTTTTTTTAGAAATAGTTAAAGTATATATTTCTAAAAATGTTAATCTTTCGTTTGTTCCATTCAATATTTCTCTTTTCAAACTTTGCAAACTTCCTTGATTTCTGTAATTAGTTCCCAAAACTTCTTTTTTATTAGTTATGCCGAAAATAAGCCAGGCTTCATTTTTACCTCTAATATTAGCTTCATTGCCAAGAGCAGAAAAATATTTTCCTATATCATTAAAGCTATAATTATTAGAAGCTTCTTTAAATTCTACAACTTCATTTTCGAATACTTCCATCATTTCTATTACTTTTTTCTTTAATTGTTCATCCGTATAAATCATATATTTCAAGCCTTTCAAAGTTTCTATGACTAATTTCTATGACTAAACTATGACTTTCTATGACTAAATAATTATTAATTTAGTTATAGAATTATAATATAGTTCTATTACTTCAACTTATCACACAACGGTAAAATTTCTTCAATTTTAGCAACAATACGTTTTTGTTCCTTAAGTGGTGGAAGTGGAAACCATATACTATTAAGTGAATTTTGTACAAGATGTTTAATTGTCACGCCTTTACTATATTTGTCAATAATACCAATGGCTTTATAGTATTCTATAAAATATTTATACAAATACGGATTTATATTCTGATAAAATCTAACACGGTGGAGTGCATTTTGGTAACACATAGGGAAATCATTTTCCCAGACTGCGCAACGTCCTATATCTCCTCCTTCACAAATAAGCAAATCTTTTTTTTCTAAAGAGTATTTTTTTACTTCTTCTTCTTCAAATAATGCCTCTTTAATTATATCTAAATTTATTCCATTCCAATATACATTTATACTGCATAAGTATTTAGTTGTTTTTCCTGTATTTTTGATTTTATCCAATGTTTTTCCTAAACTATTTGTTGCAATATTATTTAAATGTACCCACTTCCAACTTGCTGGTATTTCAAAAGGCTTTTCGTCGTCGGTGATTGGCGGCAAAGGCTTTTCTTTTTTTATTTTGCCTTCTTTGATGAGTTTTTGTTTTTCGGCTTGTATTTGTTGGTAAAGGCCTTCGGCATTGCCTTCTTCCGGGCGTTGGGGAACAAGCCTGCCCTGGATGGCAAGCTGCAAAACAGATTTTTGTAAATCAACGGGGAAACGTTTATTAAGCTGCTGTAATTTGTTGTAGGCAGCTTCGTAGCGCTCAACGTATGGCAAAAGTTCTTCGATTTTGGCAACAATGCGTTTTTGCTCGGCGAGCGGTGGAAGGGGAACTATGCCTATATATAATCTTGTATCATTTATTGCTGGATATGCTACACCTTTAGAATTTTTGTTGTTATTAGCATAAGAATCGAATGCAGGCGATAATAAATAGTGAAACAAGTATTTGTTATACACGCCTGAATAACAACTCATAACAGCAAAACCTGTACTGGCAATTGGCACATATTTAAAATTTCTATCTATAATACAAATATTGTGAAGATATGGTCTTACTGTTGAGTAAAGTATATCCCCTATTTTAACTATTTTTCTTGCTCGCGATGGTGCATTTTTAGGTTCAAGAATATTATCATCATTATTTAAGCGATTTTTTATATTATCAATAGAACCAATATCAATATAAGAAAATTTAGTTAATGGCGTAATTTGACCGTGATTATAAACGATTTCTTTTAGCCTTACCCATTTCCAGCTTGCCGGTATTTCAAATGGCTTTTCATTATCAGTAATAGGTGGTAAAGGCTTTTCTTTTTTTATTTTGCCTTCTTTGATGAGTTTTTTCTTTTCGGCTTGTATTTGTTTGTATAGCTCTTCGGCATTGCCTTCTTCTGGGCGTTGTGGTACAAGTTTGCCTTGGATAGCAAGCTGCAAAATGCTGTTTTTAAGTTCCTGCGGCGTCATTGGTTTTTACCCCGTAAAAGTTTGGTAATGTCTGCCAGGACGCGGTCTATTTCAGCGTTAAGTGATGCGCGTTCTTCCTGATAGCGCTGAATTAAATCCATAGGGTCAAGTATTTCTTCTTCTTCGTGCGGGTAGCCGCATAGATCAAGATTATAATTAAAATCTTCTATAAGCTGTTTTGCAGTATATTTTTTGGCTTTGTCAAAGCCGTCAAAGTTAATTTCGGTGCGGTTATTCCACCAATCAATAACCGATGCAAAATGCTCCAGCTTCATGGGTTTGGTTTTGCTAAAGTGTTTGTAGCCTTCGGGCATATCAATTCTGTAAAACCATGTTTCTTCGGTAGGATGTGTGTTATCGAAAAATAAAATGTTGGTGGTAATGCTGGTGTAGGGCGCAAAAACACTGCCCGGCATACGGATTACGGTATGCAGGTTAAATTCGCCCAGTAATTTCTTTTTAATATTTATTTTGGCATTATCTGTGCCAAACAAAAAACCGTCCGGTAATATTACGGCTGCCCTGCCGTTTTGCTTTAAACGGTACATTATTACGCTCATAAACAAATCAGCTGTTTCGCTGCTGGCAAGGTCAGCCGGGAAGTTGCTTTTTACTTCGTTCTTTTCGCTGCCGCCGTAGGGCGGATTCATTAATACAATGTCAAAACGGTCATCGTCAGTGTAGTCAAGCACTTTACGCAGCAGGCTGTTATCATGGTAAACGCGCGGTGTATCGACATCATGCAGAAGCAGGTTTGTTATGCAAAGCATATAAGGGAATTGTTTCTTTTCGATACCGTAAATTGATGTGCCAAAGGCTTTGCGGTCGGCAGTGGTTTTAATCTGCGGCTGTAATTCTTTCAGCCAGCTTGTTAAAAAGCCGCCCGTGCCGCAGGCAAAGTCTGCCATTTGCTCGCCAATCTGCGGTTTTATCATTTTTGCCATAAAATCGGTGACGGCACGCGGAGTGTAAAATTCACCGGCAGAACCAGCACTTTGCAGTTCTTTTAAAATATTTTCGTAAATTTCGCCAAAGGCGTGTATTTCGTCATAATCGCTTAAATCAAGCTCGTCGATTACGTTTATAACCTGCCTTAAAAGCACGCCGTCTTTCATGTAGTTATTAGCATCGGCAAAGGTTGTTTGCACAATGGCTTTTTTGATAGGCGTATCTTTATCTACGGGAAGTTTTTTCAGCGTGGGAAACAAGGTGTTGTTGACAAAGTTAAGCAAAGTGTCGCCCGTCATGGCTTTGCCGGATTTATCATCAATTGCCCAGTTTGCCCAGCGGCAGTTTTCGGGAATGATGGATTTATAATCGCTGTCGTCAAATTCCCAGTCTTGCTCTTTGGCGTCATACACCTTTAAAAATAAAAGCCAGGTAATTTGTTCTATGCGTTGGGCGTCGCCGTTAATACCTGAGTCATTGCGCATAATATCACGCAGCCTTTTAACAAATCCGGTTAAATTGCTCATTTATTATCCTACCTCGTCTGTGTAAATTTCGTTTTCCAGTTCCTGCACAGCTTTTAAATAAGCGTCCCTGCTGCCAAAATAACTGGCAATTTTGCTGGGTTTGCCGTATTTTATAAACGGGTCAAGTTTTAAAATATCTGTTTTTTCAATTTCATAAATGCCGGTGTTCATGTATTTATCAAGCAGGGCATTTAAAATTTCGCGTGCCATACCGCTGTATTTACTTAAAAAGTCGCGCTTTTTAACGTTGTTGGCGCGTTCCTTGCGTGTCAGCGGTTTTTTATCAAATGCAATATGGCAAATAAAATCAAAATCGTCAACTTCCGTCATATTTTGTTCTGCCTTTAACTTTTCAAGGTCAATGCCTTCGTTAAGCAGCATTTCGCGGATTTTTTCTTTCTTCTGCTGCGCAGTCCATTGCCTGATAAAGTTATCAAGTGAAGCATATTCGTCAAGAATGTTCTTTTTGGTATAATCCACAATGCTTTCCTGCCGCAGTAGTTTGCCGTTAACATCGTAAACGGATACAGTTTTGTAAATTACTTCTACTTTACAGCCTTCTTTATTGATGATTGGTTTGGGCGCATAGGGTTCAGGCGGCGATTCGGCAATGCCGCCGGTATTTTTGCCGCCTTCCGGGTAAGCACCCGGTTTTTTAGGCGTATATTCATCGTCAATTTCAATCGGCCCATCCCAATCAGGGTCGGCAAACAGGCGGGTTACGTTGCGGAAATCCATTACTACAAAATGAGTTTTGCCTTCTTTGGGGCGTAAACGCGTGCCGCGGCCAATAATCTGTTTAAACTCCGTCATGCTGCCTATCATTTCATCAAGCACGATAAGCTTTGTCATTTTACAGTCCGCACCTGTAGAAAGCAGCTTAGAGGTTGTGGCAATTACCGGGTATTTGGCGCTGACGGATATAAAATAATCCAGTTTGCTTTTGCCGTATTCATCACTGCCGGTAATGCGCACAATGTAATCGGGGTGTTCTTTTACAATATCGCTGTTTAAGTTTACAAGTGCCTGGCGCATACGTTCCGCAGCGTCTTCCGTTGGGCAAAAAACAATGGTTTTAGCCATGCGCTCTGTGGCTTTTAGGTAATTGGTAATTTCGGCAGCAACTTGTACAATACGGTCTTCGATAATGATGTTGTAATCATAATCGCTGTTATTGTAAATACGGTCTTCTATTTCGTTGCCAAAAATATCCTTTTGCCCTTTATAAGGCCGCCAGCCGTCACCGATATTGGTTGTTATGTTGATAACTTTAAACGGCGCTAAAAATCCGTCTTCTATGCCTTCTTTAAGGCTGTAAGTATAAACAGGCTCGCCAAAATAGCTAAGGTTAGAAATGTATTTGGTTTCTTTGGGGGTAGCGGTCATACCTATTTGCGTAGCCGAATTAAAATATTCCAAAATTCTGCGCCAGCGGCTATCGTCTTTAGCAGAGCCGCGGTGGCATTCGTCAACAATTATTAAATCGAAAAAATCAGGCTTAAAAAGTTTGCTGAAATGTTCTTCGTCGTTATCGCCAATTAATTGCTGATAAAGTGAAAAGTATACCTGATGAGAGGTTATTGTTGTTTTGTTGTCTTTAGCAACATTAATTTTATGAATTACTTTTTCGAGCGGAGCAAAATCCTGCTGAATAGACTGATCAACAAGGATGTTTCGGTCGGCAAGATATAAAATTTTATGTTTTATTTCGCTTTGCAGCAGGCGGTAAACTATTTGGAAGGCTGTATAGGTTTTGCCGGTTCCGGTTGCCATAACAAGTAAAAGACGGTTTTGCCCTTTGGCGATAGCGTCAAGAGTTCTGTTTATGGCAATACGCTGGTAATAGCGCGGCGGATAAGTTGTTTGGCTGCTGTAATAGGGCTGCTTTATAAGTGTTTCCTGTTCAGTATTTATATTTGCTTCCTGTTTATAGCGGGCAATTAGTTCTGCCTGACTGGGAAATTCGTTTAATTGTAATATGCGTTCTTTGCCGGTTAAAAAATCGTGCTCGGCAAAGCCATCTCCGTTAGAACTGTATGCAAAAGGCAAATCGAGCATTTGGGCATATGCCATCGCCTGCTGCAAACCGTGAGAAATGCTGTGGTTATTATCTTTAGCTTCTACAACGGCAATAGGATTATTGGCATTGATGTATAAAAGATAATCTGCACGTTTGGCAGGTCCGCGGCTGGCGATGTTTCCTCGCAAATTATATTGCCCGTCCGTTATCTGCGTTTCCATGGTTATGTTTTCAACATTCCATTTGGCTGTTATGGCAGGCGTAATATAGCGCAGCTTGATATCTTCTTCTGTCATGTTCTTTTTGGATAAAAGGGAACTCATATATTTTCCCTCCTTTGCGCATATTTTTACAATTACTATTTTAAGTATAGTATAAATTTATAACATTAGCAATTATATAAAACATTTTAGCTTACGCCGCTGGGGAGCGCAGTGTACTGGCGGCAAAGAAGAAATAAAGTTCATAATAAACAAGCAAAACCGGCAGCTGATTTTACATCAGTTGCCGGTTTACTTTTACATATAATTTTAATTTACCCAGTCGATAAAGGTTTTAAAGTAGGCTTCTGCTTCTTTAACGGTTTCGGTAATGTCTTTGCCGTCTTTGTCGGTAATTGTGCCTTCTACCCAGCTGCCTTTAACGCCGCTTCTGAAGTACGGGCCGGCATAGTAGCTGAACTCTGCGCATATCGGAGCGCCGTGTTCTTTCTGAATCAGCCAGGCGTTGTAGCTTTCAAGCAGTGCTGCCAAAGGCAGGCCGTTATCAACAAGCCCGTCATATACGCTGAAATCTTTAATGTGGAACGGCCCCATTTCCCTGTACAGCGGTGCGCTGTCAATCAGCATTTGTTTTTCTTCGTCAGTCAGCGGTTCCGGGTTTTCCATAACGGCGGTGTTTTCCAAAACCTGCTCTACGGTAGACATGCCGGAAAGAATTGCCTGCACGCCTTCCTGGTCAGCGGTAAAGCGCAGCGCCCATGCGGCAGGTGTCATGCCGGGGCGTTTTGCCTGCATCTGTTCAAACAGCGCTTTGGGCGGATAGGTAAGCATGCCGCCTTTAACCGGTTCCATAATGTTAACCAGCTTGCCGTGGCGGCGGATAATATCGTAGCATTTTTTCGACTGTATCCATGCTGCGGAATAATCATAATAGTTAAAGGCAATCTGCACAAATTCAACTTCGGGGTGTTCGTTCAGGATGCGTTCCAAAAATTCCGGCGCATCGTGAACGGAAAAGCCAAGGTGCTTGATTTTGCCTTCTTTTTTGTATTCCGAAAGAATTTCAAAAATATGGTACGGCGTAACGATGTTGTCATAAAAACCGCTGTTCAGATTGTGGACAAGGTAATAATCAAAATAATCTACGCCGCAGTTTTGCAGCTGCTCTTCAAAAATACGTTTAACATCTTCTTCGCTTTTAATTGCCCAGGTTGGCAGTTTGGTGGCAAGTGTAAAGCTTTCGCGCGGGTGGCGTTCTACCAGCGCCTTGCGGGTAAATTCCTCGCTTTTGCCGTTGTGATAAACATAACTGGTATCAAAATAGGTATAGCCTTTTTGCAAAAACGCATCTACCATTTCACAGGTTTTCTCCAAATCAACATGTTCGGGGTTGTCGTCAAGCTGCGGCAGACGCATCATGCCAAAGGCAAGTTTTTTGTTCTGCATATAAATCCCTCCTTGTTAATTTTTATCATATCGTTGGAGTTAAGACTGCGTCAATAAGTTTTTATAGTTCACAGCAGCCTTAAAATGGCAATAAAAAACGCCAGCCGTATAATACGGCTGACAGTATTTTCAGCTGCGCCATTCAACAATGTCATCAAAATTTTTGCGGGGGCGCGGCAAGCGCGCCTGCTTTAATAATTTCTTCAATTATATGGCGCGGTACCGGCGTGTTTTTAAATTTGCGTATGCTGCGCCTTGCGGCGATTGCGTCAAGCATGTTCTTCCTCCGTCAGTATTTCCGACAGATTTTCAATAATCTGCCGCAGGGTTTTAACTGTTTCTTCAAGCGGCAGGGCTTTGCTTTCGTCCCATACCATCTGCGGCAGCAGCGGCACATGTGCAAAGCCGGTTTTTACTGGCGTGCCGTTAAAGTGGTGCAGTGCGGTGTAAAAAATGTCGTTGCAGACATAACCGCCGGTGCAGTAGCCAAGGTGAACCGGACAGCCCTGCTTTTGCAGGCGTTTTACAAGGGCGTGCGTGGGTATGGTTGCAAAATACGCTGCCGGTGCGCCCGGCACAACGGGTTCGCCCCAGGGCGCTGCGCCTTTGTTGTCCTCTAAAAGTGCGTCGCGCAGGTTTACGGCAACTGCGTCAAGGTGCAGGCGTGTGCTGCCGCTGTCCATGCCCGTCATTAAAATAACCTCCGGTTTAAGGCGCTCCGCTTCTTCAAGCAGCAGCCATCCGGCCGTGCCGTAAATATTAGGCAGCAGCATTTTATGCACGCTGAAGCTGCCAATTACTTCCGGCAGGGCCTTAACTGCTTCCCACGAGGGGTTAATGTTATAATGTGCAAAAGGGTCAAAACCTGTCAGTAAAAGTTTTTTCATCATATTCCGGCAGGCTTTATTTGGCCATCTGGTAAATCTTTTCCATGTCGTCAATGTTCAGTGCTTTAAAGCCGCCGATAGTGCGCGTGTTTTTGAAGCTGCATTTATAGGCCAGCTCTTTAATCTGCTCGTCGGTAAGGTGAATATCCATATCGCTGATTTTCGTCGGCATGCCAATGCTTTTAAAGAATGCTTCCATGGCTTCAATGCCTTCAAGGGCAATTTTTTCTTCCGCACCGGCGGTATAGGGAATACCGAAAACATTAACGGCAAGCTGCGCAAAGCGTGCGGGGTTAACCGGCATTACGTAACGCGCCCAGCTGCCCCAAACTGCTGCAAGGCCTGCGCCGTGGGCGATATCAAACATGCCGCCGAGTTCGTGTTCCAGCTGATGGCAGGCCCAGTCGCCCAAAGTGCGGTCGCCGGTAATATCGTTATGTGAAAGAGTGCCGCTCCACATAATTTCGGCGCGTGCGTCGTAGTCATCCGGCTTTTTAAGGGCGGTTTTTACGTTGCGCATTACGTTTTTAATCAGCGTTTCAGCAATGCCGTCCGTTAAATTAAGCTGTTTAACATCCGGTTTGGTAAAGAAGCGTTCCAGGCTGTGCACAATAATATCCGTGCAGCCGCTTGCCGTTTGGTAAGCGGGCAGGGTATAGGTAAGCTCCGGGTTCATAACGGCAAATTTGCAGTAAGCGTAAGGAGAATAAGCGCCGCGCTTTAACCAGCCGTTTTCGTTGGTGATAATGCTGGCGTTGCTCATTTCGCTGCCTGCGGCGGCAATGGTCAGCACTGCGCCGATAGGCATGCAGGCCTGCGGTGCTTTGCCGGTGTAGTAGTCCCATACGTCGCCTTCGTTGGTAAGGCCGTAGCCGATGGCTTTGGCGCTGTCGATAACGCTGCCGCCGCCTACTGCCAGTATAAAATCTATTTTTTCTTTGCGGCCGAGTTCAATGCCTTCATAAACTTTGCTGAGGCGCGGGTTCGGCACAACGCCGCCCAGTTCTGTATAGCTGATGCCTTCCGCCTGAAGCGAAGCGCAGATTCTGTCAATCAGGCCGGACTTTTTGGCGCTGTGCCCGCCGTAGTGAATGAGTACCTTTGTTGCTCCGGCTTCTTTGCACAGTGCGCCGGTGCGTGTTTCGGTGCCGCGCCCGAAAATTACTTTGGTCGGTGCTAAATATTGAAAGAATTCCATATGGTTCAGCTCCTTTATAAAACTTATATATTAATGGTACGCCAAAAGAAGGCTGATGTAAATATGAAGAAAAAAGTTTTATCCATCCTGTTAGCTGCAACATTTACCGTATCTATGTTTGCAGGTTGCGGAAACAGCAACACTA
>ENA-OPDF01000071-OPDF01000071.1-human-gut-metagenome-genome-assembly--contig:-NODE-71-length-69478-cov-13.404909_pt1 | contig 69478 bp, 65 predicted proteins | sample MGYA00241575_ERZ501501 | MGnify/ENA primary metagenome ERZ501501 (study PRJEB25962, sample SAMEA1972229) | human gut metagenome | biome: human gut; feature: human-associated habitat; material: faeces... | reverse complement strand
CGGCAAAAATACCATCGAATTGTTCAAATAAAGATTTGTTTTCTAAAGCTATGAGGTAAGATACAGGGTTGAGAAAGGTGTAAATTCTGTTTTTCGTTTCGAATAATTCAGAAAGCATTCGTTTCTCTGTTTGCAAAATTTTGATAACTAAAAAAGAACCCATTATTAATATTTTGTGCCAAATAAGTAATAGACCGTTTGTTTTTCTCTGCTATCTATACTAGTGAAATTAGAACACAAGTCTAAAATCAAAATTTTTGCTATAGCATTTCGTTGCATCCACTATTTTCTCACATCAGTCTTTAGTATTTTCTCCGCAAACTCGAAATCTTCAGGCCAATCAATATCTATTCCCTCTATCTTATCTACTAATGCAAAATAAGGATTAAAGCCTATGCGCTGTTTATGCAATTTCCAAACATCACGCTTGAACATAAAAAATGCACTAGTCTCAACATACACAGGTTCTATGGTTTGGGTACGTGGTATTTCCTTCAAATCATAATTCAAAGGCTTGCCGTTGAACCATGTAAAGGTCTGTATCTTTTCGCTACTGAAAGCAGAATCATACCCACCATCAACTATATGTTTCAAGGCATTTTCAACTGTTCCCTTTTTCATGAAAGGAGATGTAGTATGCGCCAACACATATACATCCGCATCCACCGTGTTGATAAATTCCTCGTAGATTTCCTTACCCAATGTTTCATCCCTATCAAGATATTCAGGACGCTTCAAAAACTTCACACCGGCAGGTAGATATTGGATAATTTCTTCTTGACTACAATAAACATACACTTCATCTATCAAGTCAACCGAAACCAATGTATCCAAAATATAACACATCAATGGTTTTTTACCCAATAATTTCAGATTCTTTCCTATCACGCGTTTACTATTCAAACGGATGGGAACAAATGCGACAATTTTCATCTTATATATTATTTTTATAGTTTCATAAATGATTATAAGCAGTTGAAAGCATCAATAATGCCGACCAGTTTATTGTTATCATCCACTACTATCAAAGAATGGATATTATATTTCCGCATTATAGTTTCCGCCTCGGATAATTTGGCATTGCTATTGATAGTTTTAGGTGCAATACTCATAATTTCTTTGACTGTCAGCGAAAAGAAAACATCCTGCCTATGCTGCATGGCACGACGAACATCCCCATCTGTCACTACACCCACTATGTTTCCATTATCAATGGCAACAGCAATCCCTTGTTTAGTCTTACTGATTTCAATGATTGTGTCACTGACTTTGCTGTCCAAGGAAACGACAGGCAAGTTGACCGAAACCATAAAATCCTTCACTTTTGAAAGGAGTCGTTTCCCAAGACTTCCACCCGGATGAAATTGAGCGAAATCTGAAGCCTTGAAATGTCGCACTTCTATCAAAGCACAGGCGATAGCATCTCCCATAGCTAGCGTAGCAGTAGTGGAAGATGTAGGAGCAAGATTTAATGGACAAGCCTCCCGCCTTACCGCGATATTCAGATGATATGTGGAATATTGAGCTAGTAATGAATTAGGATTCCCAGACATACCGACTATCGGAATATGACGTTCAAGCAACAGTGGTATAAACCGTAGCAATTCATCGGTATTTCCCGAATAAGATATTGCCAGTACAACATCCTCAGGTGAGAACATGCCTAGATCGCCATGGTAGGCGTCTAGCGGATTCACGAAAAAAGATGGAGTTCCTGTACTTGCTAATGTGGCAGCTATCTTAGCACCAATATGACCAGATTTACCCACACCTGTGATTATAAACTTGCCTTTGCAGTTATATATCAACTCAATGACCTTGTCGAAATTATCAGACAAAAGAGGAATCAAGTCTAGTATAGCCTGAGCCTCGTCCTGAAAACATTTTACCGCATATTGTTTAGTTTCCATATTCAGATATAGCGATTTTGAATATATTCTATGAATTCTCTTACAGCACCGGAACCACCTTTTTGGGTACAAACCAAATCTACAACCGAGCGAATCTCATCAACAGCATCATAAGGACATGCACGTAGTCCACACATTCTCATACACTCTAAGTCATTGAGGTCATCACCTATATAAGCCACTTCAGCCGCCGTGATTCCCAAACGAGCAAGCACAGTATGTAACAGCTCTGCTTTTTCAGAAATACCCTGATACACTTCGCTGATATTCAATTCTTTGCACCGTTTTTCTAATATGGCAGATTTACGTCCTGTCATAATAATGGGAGTTATACCTACATGGTAAAGCTTAGCAATAGCATATCCATCTTTAATATCAAAGACCTTCATTATTTCACCATCAGCTCCCATATAAATTTTTCCATCGGTCAATGTCCCATCCACGTCCATCACCAATGCACGTATTTTTGTTCCCATCATAAAAGAGATACAATTACTTTTTCTAGATCTTTCAGATAAAGCATATTGGGGCCATCGCTTTTCGCTGTATCTGGATCAGGATGTACTTCAAAAAAGTATGCATTAGCACCAAAAGCCTTTGCAGCCAACGCCATGGCAGGAACAAACTCACGGTTTCCTCCGGTCTTTCCCCCAGTAGCCCCCGGACGTTGTACACTATGCGTACAATCCATAATGACCGTATCCACATACTTCTTCATATCAGCAATATTTCTGAAATCAACAGCCAGATTGTTGTAACCATACATATTTCCACGTTCCGTCAGCCATACCTTACCATTTCCAGATTCTTTCACTTTCTGCACAGGATATTGCATATCATCACCTGAAAGAAACTGGGCTTTCTTAATATTGACCACCCTTCCTGTCTTTGCTGCCGCTATCAATAGATCTGTCTGCCGACACAAGAAAGCAGGAATTTGTATAACATCAACCACCTCACCCACAGGCTTAGCCTGATAGGATTCGTGGATATCTGTCAACAAATCAAGGTTATATTTACTCTTAATGTCATGAAGCATCTGCAATCCTTTTTCCAGTCCCGGCCCACGATAAGAATAAATAGAAGTACGATTAGCCTTATCAAAAGAAGATTTAAAGATTATATTCAAATGATACTTACGGTTCAAGCGAACAAGTTCTTTAGCTACGGTGTCAAGAAGTTCATAAGACTCTATGACACAGGGCCCTGCTATAAACAAAGGAGTATTCATAAATCGAATAAAGTTAAAATATAAAATAGATTTTTTCAAAATAAGTCATCAAAATCAACACGTTTAAAAACTTCCAATTTCCCTCCTCGTGTTGCATTATAAATTTTCACTCCATGATTTTCTGCAAAAGACTGTGCAGATCGATATGCAGTAAACATATATTCTATATTTGGGGGCATTCCTACTTTCTTCTCATCATACATACGTTTGTCCGGATAGCTATCTTTATTTATTTTTTTATTGTCTGTAGAATAATAACAATCCGCCCCTATTAGATAAATTGTAGTAAAGCCCATATATACAGCTAACTGTAAAGCTGTATAAGAAACAGATCTACCATCTGCGAACAAGCAATTTGAACCATCATAAAAGTTTGGTGAAATATTTTTCTCAGAATTGTTATAATCCATATCAAAATAAATAGCACCCGGTAAATCATACTTAGGCTCACCTGGCACTTTCACAAACATTACAGACTCTTTTACACATTCTTTCATCTCTCCATAACAAGAACGAATTACAGTAGGATCTTGCGTCAAGTAAAATGTCGGACGCCATTGAGTACGATCGTACAACATATAAATACGGTTCATCCCAAACGAAATCTCACCATTTGCAGATAATTTATCCAAATCCTCCATCCTCAAACTGGGACCATTTGCTACAATAAAACACCGCTGTCCAGTATATTTTCCTCTATAAGACGTAAATTCATTGTATGTACTTCTACATAACTGCCGTATATGCGGCTTCGTTACTAGCCTAAACAAAGGACGTAATAAATTTCTAACCTTTTTCATTTGTAAATTATTTTATATTATTAATCATTCTTTTTTTTCATAAAACGGCATAATGAAAATTGTCCTATGCAGATATCAATAGTATCAATCAACTGTCTCCTCCCAAGACACAAAACTAGCAATGTAGCAAGGATAAGGTAACAAAAACACCCTACAATAGCATTTCCGATAAGTAAACCACAAGAAATATACACAATTGAGCAAACAAGCATCAAGAGTATTTCATTCCATTCTCCACGTATATCTTTAAATTCAACATAACACATAAAAAACCAGACAAGAGCAGAAAATAGTGAAGCCCCTGCAAATGCTTCAATAGTCTTAGAAATAAAAAAATAAGCAAACACATCAGATACACCTACTACCCCCAATACTAGAAGCATTTGGAGAAAGTAATGCCTCTGATGTCCGCGTGCTTTGTACAAATTCACATAAATTGATTTTATAACAAAATAGTATAAATGAGCACAAATCAATAAGAATAGGCAACTTATTGATGCTGTATATTTTTGAAGCCATAAATTAATTGCAACTTTAACTGGAAACGCTATCGCTATTAAATAAATACCAATAATCACACATACTGATTTTAGCCTTATTATTTGGGATACAGTCCTTTCTTTACACAAATAATTATAAAGCGTAATAGTAACTGCAGAGACACATACATTAAAAAGGTTTTCCACACTTACAGCAAAAGAATAAAATGCAAACGAACTAATTGTCATCCAAATTTGAATACACCAACGATCTATACTAGTAATCATTAAAGAAGCAAAATTACCTACCATCAAAGAGAAACCTGTCTTTACATTTGCGATAAACAAAGGTCTGCTAAATGTTACACTTTTTATTCTACCAAATAATTTCGCACTTCTATATTCTAGAAAAACATAAAGCAATAAATTGCTAAAGAATACAGTCAGTATATAATAAATATAATTATCTGTTTTAATAACAAGAAGAAGAAACATATTAATTATAAAAACTATTATGGGTAATGCACTGAGAATTACTCCATAGCTTTTAAAATGGCCAGTAGCCTGAAAAATATTCTTATAAAACGACACCATATTCACTGGTACAAACGAGAGCGATAAGATTATAGCTATCGGATTATTCCACCATATCCCTCCTAACAATGCTACAACCGTAAGAAAAAGCTGAACATTGCGTATGGTTACAGATTCAGAATGCAATTCTTTTAAATTAACTTTACTTAGTTCCCATCCCCCGTATTTAAGATAGATACCGTCAATAAAGCCCAAATGAATAACCCCCAAGTAACTTACATAAAGAGTAAATACCTTATAATAGCCATAGCTTTCTATTGACAAATATTTAGGAAGAATAAAACTCGTAATGACTCCCAAAGCCATATTTATGATGTTTGCTAAAAAAACAACTATTACCCCCTTTTTTACAGAATTACTCATGCTTATATTTTGTATTTAGAAGAGATTGCAAATCTACACATTAAGTGTAGTATCACAATCATCATAACAGTTCCTAAGTTAACATAATCGTGGACGAAATTATCAATAGAAGCCATGGCTATAATATAATAAGCATACCCATATTTAATAATAATCAACATTGTTCGATAATTTAATTTTTGTGTGCGTATTTTTCTATTATATACATAAGAAAAAAAATACGAAAGCAAGATAGTCATCATACACATTCCCAAAATACCAAAATCTTGAATAAACCTCCGAAATAGCGTATATACATTTCCACTATCCGTTGAAGTTAACCGACGAAACTCTTCATGTACAAGATACATTTTATCTGTAATTCCTAATTTATAAAGTACATTCCATACTCCTGTGAAAGTTTCCTGAGCGAATACTTCATTAGTTGGAGGTGGTTTTTGGATATATTGGTTAAAATGAACGATAGGAGCACCAGCATAATTTGATATAACTGTAAATCCGTCTACCGAACCGCTCTCATTCCTTCCTAAAACTGATTGAAGAATAAAAAAGGCAATAAGTATGACAGCTAATGAACCAATCATAGTTTTAATAAATCTCCATGGTATCTGTATTTTCCAATTTCTTTTGAATTGAAGCAATATATAGCTGCATACAAAACAAAAAACACAAAGACGTAGGATGTTAGTTCTAACCCCAGTCATTATAGTCATCATACATAAAATAAATGGTGGCAAGAGTAGTTGTATATTTTTCTTCACGTTCTGCTTACAGATGAACACATTGTTAGTAAAAAAATACATATAAAGAAAACCTGATACAATTACAATTTTCATTGCTTGGTTTATTTTACCATCCATATATTGATCAGTGTCTATATCTTCTGAATGTGAAGTTATCATACGATAAGCATAGAAAGCATTATCAAACCATGTATTAGTTGCAGCAATGCGTTGCACCTCACAATAAACAAAATAGACAATTATCACATCAGTCAATATTATCAACCATGTCATCTTGTTACTTACTTCTATCGGCATTATTTGACTTATAACATTTTTAGTTTGAACGGATTTATTCCTCACCCAAATGTCTGTAAAGCAGAAAAGAATAATGCCTAACGACAAAATAATACAAGAAGCAAAATCATAATCTACTCTCCACTTATGCCCATTCATAATGGCAAGTGATGTACTAAATATAAAGACTAACGTCAGCAATACTGATGGCGCCATTATATCTTTGCGATTAAAATAAAATGTTAATACAAAACATAAAATTTCAATCAACAGCAAACACCAAAGTCCAATCATAATCTCTTTATTATTTATTCTTTATTTGCCATAAAAAAAACAATTCTTTATAGTAGCGATTCAAAGCTAAATAAAGTATTATTGCATATTTAGGAGTTTTATATAAAGAAAACAAGAGATTAAAAAAGGAGAAAGGGTAATAAAACGAGTTCTCCACTACAAATTTATTTAATGCACGTTTGCAAACATCTTCCCGATGTTCCTGAAGAGTCCGAAAGCAATATGATAGTATTCCTGTTATCTTTCTCGCATATAAAAAGATATACTCTTTACACCTTTCCTCCTTTTCAAAAAGAGGAAGTAGTAATTTGCATTCTTTTTTAAAATAAGTCGACATTGAATCAATCCGATCCTCATAAAATTGCGCCGATGTACTTTGTGAGATTCTACGATAATGTTTATATAAACAGTGACTAGTAAATCCAATATTATTAATGTACGGAATTAATTCTGTATTGAAACAGAAATCCTCTTGCCCATGGTGCATATCTTCAGAAAAACAAATTCCATTTTTACGTATTATTTCTGCTCGATACAGTGAATTCCATACGCCAAAATAACAAATTGGTAAAAAATTGTATCTTCTTACCAAATCTTTTCTTGAGAGAATTTCCTCTTTAAATGTTTCTATTCTAGTAATATTATTCCCATTAGCATATGTTTCTTCAAAATAAACTCCACATTTCACCACATCCAAATGCTCTTTCTCGACTTTTTCCATCATTATTTTAAGATAATCGGGCAAGTATTCATCATCGTGATCAGAAAAAGTAATATATTCACCCATAGCCATGGATAGACCTCGGTTTCTGGCAACACAAATCCCTTTATTTTGTTGCTTTACATATCTTATACATGAATTTTCATCTGCATATTTTTGGCAAATTTCACTTGTTCCATCTGTTGCACCATCATCTATTATTATAAGTTCAAATTTTTGGTATGTTTGCGACAAAATACTTCGAAGTGCAGTATCAATATATTTTACAGCATTAAAAACAGGCATTATAATACTAACCCTTATATCTTTTCCTATAATTGATTCCATATAATTATCTATAAAGATGTTTCGTTGGAAATATTTTTGCCGGATTGCCCACTGCCGTAAAATTATCAGGAACATCTTTTGTTACAACAGCATTTGCTCCAATCAAAACTTTATTCCCAATATGAATATTTCCGATAATCTTAGCACCTGCCCCAATATAAACATTATCCCCTATTATCGGTGCAAGTATATCTTCTTTATATATACTCTTTATTGTCGTTATTTTTGTCCCTATAGTTACTTGATGCAAAATAGTAACATTCATACCTATTTTACTTTTTCGACTAATAATAATTCCATTTAATCCATGAGGGAAAAACGGTTTTGAAGCAAATTGTGAAGAGGTATCATGATAACTAATACCCAAATCCGCATTGTATTTATTTTCTATTCTCTTTAGTCGGCAATAATAATAATATCGTATCAATTTATTCGAATTTGATAAATATTTCTCCCTCATTTTCCAATAGCGGTCAATATTATTTCCTATTAGAAATTTATTTATTTTTTGTATAAATCTTTTCATTTTTATACTATTTCATTTCTATCAATGCATCTTTAAAATAAAAAATGCTATATCAACTATTTTTATATAACAGTCAGCAACAAAAAGCAGAAAATTATTCAGACATTTTTTATTTGAACTATACAGAAATATTCTCTATACACACACTCTTACAAACAGCAATTTTCATTCAGAATTTAATCGTCAAACCGTTATTTTTTTTCATTTAAACCGCCCTCCATTCCATAACCATATCCATAGCCATACTTATGACCATACCCATAGCCACTCTTTCTTGAATTCAAATCAATGCTATTAATAACCGTAGCCAATTTATCGAATTTCTTCTGATCCCGCAGCACATTAATATACTGATACCCCAACTTCGGAGTTACATCTGCACGACACACATACACGCACATATCAGCCACACGACTGGCAATAGCAGTATCGGTCACAATAGCAATAGGAGCCGTATCAAGAATAATGTAATCGTAACGCTCTTTCAATTTCTCTATTGCATCTTCCAGCACCGTACGCGCCATCAACTCTGTAGGATTGGGAGGAATAGGACCACCCGGAAGAATATCAAGATTAGGACTTACATCCGAATGTTGTATCATATCAAAAAGATTGGTATGCTCGGGGTCAGCCAGATAATTGGTAATACCTTCCGTGCGATGGGACAGATTAAAGACCTTGTTCAGCCCCGGCTTGCGGATATCCAAACCCACAATAACAACTTTCTTACCCATATAGGCCAGACTGACTGCCGTATTTCCAGCAATAAAAGACTTGCCTTCACCCGGCTGTGTGGATGTAAAAAGCACCACTTTCTGACTGGCACCAAGCATGAACAACATATTGGTACGCAGACCACGAAAAGCCTCCTCCATCATACCGTTCTGATTCTCCCGAACCACAATGGCACCTTTTTCGGGCTTCTTACTTAAAGGGAGCTCACCTAAAATAGGAACATCCGTTATCTTCTCCACATCCTCGGCATTCTCTATCTTATATTTTAATAAATCCTTCAAATAAATAAGACCTACAGGAATACCCATACCCAATACAAGAGCGACCAACATAACAACCATCTTCTTAGGAGAAACCGGCTTTTTACTAGGAAGAGCAGCTTTGATGATACGTCCGTTATTAGCAGTGGACGCCAGGGTTATTGCGTTTTCCTCACGCTTCTGAAGCAACATAATGTAAAGGGTCGCCTTGATTTCCTGCTGGCGGGAGATAGTAAGAAATTCTTTCTCCTGCTGCGGCGCACTGCTGATCCTGCCTTCAAACTTCCGTGCCTGACGTTCAAGGTTGGACTGCGCTATCTGCAACCCTCTCAGTACACTGTTCACGGTAGTCTGCACATTGTGCCGCATGGACTCGATGCCCGTATTGATATTGATTACCGCAGGATTGTTTTCGGAAGAGGTACGGAGCAAACGCTTGCGTTCGATCAGCATCGTGTTATATTGGTTGATGATAGAACCCAAATTCTGATCCTGCAACCCTACATTGGCGGGAATCACCTCGTTTGCATTCTTCGGGTTGTTCACGTAGTTACGCAAGGACTCCACCAGTCTCAACTGGGTGGCATTCTCGGTCAGCTGCTGTTCATATTTCGAACTCTCCTCCAAAGCCAGACGGGCATCGCTGGTCAAATCGGTCAATCCGGAACGTTGCTTGAAATCGGCAAGTTCCGTTTCGGCAGTACCTAACTCCCGATTGATAATGCCAATACGCTCGTCTATAAACTCCGCGGATTTTTGAGCCACTTCATTCTTCTCGTCATTCGCGTCCAGATTATAAAAGTCAACCAGACAATTGATGAAATCGATACCGCGCTGCTTTACCGTATTCTGCAAGCTGATGGCAGCAATTGTGGTAGTCTTCGAAGTGGGTTCCACAGACAAATTCTCTACATAACTTTCCGTCACATCTGTAGGAGAATTAACGTATGCCACCAGATTCATATCTTCTTCCAAAGGTGGGACCGAGTCGTTCTTTGTAAAACTGAAAACTCCTACTGGAGTGGGGAAAACAGCCGGAATACTGTCAAAACTTACCTCAGTCTCCTGCTTCTCCTCGTCAAGCATATATTCCACTTTTACATCCAATTTTCCATTCATGGTGTATTTTAGATGAAGCTTGGCCCCTTTTTCCAGATTGTCTGCCTCTTCAGGAGTCATATAAACTTTTACCGGAGTGGACTTATATAAAGGAGTGTTATAGCCGAACATACGTTCCTCGGCCACTGAAATATACAAATTCAAATGATTCACCACCTTTTTAATCAAGGTTCTTGACTTCAGGATTTCCACCTCATTGTCAAAATTGTTAGTCATGGAGAACATACCCAGATCCTGAAGGGCTCCCATAGGATTATTACTGCTTCCACCTTTCTTGTCACCTTCTTTGATGAGTACGGCCGCATCAACATTATAGACAGGAGCTTGATAACGGAGATAGATGAAAGCAGATATAATACAAACCAGCACACTGGCTACAAACCACGGCCAATAGGCAAAGTATTTAAAAAACAAGGCATAAAGATCAACGTTCTCCTCACGTTGCTCGGTACCCGAAGGGGTGTTCTTCTGTTCGTCAGTCATATCAACAGTTTGTAATCAACAATTATATTTATGAGTTTTATTTCAGGATGGTTGCCAGAAGGCTTGCAAGAGATACCAAAATGGATGTAGCACTGATCCACATGCTGGTGCTGCTGCCAATGTCCGAGTTCTTGGCTTTTGTCTTATTGGGCGTTACATAGATGATATCGTTCTGGCGCAGGTAGTAATAGGGAGATACAACCAGCTCTGCATTATTAAGATTCAAATTGATAATCTCACGCTTGCCTTTTGCATCTTCACGAATCAGTTTCACATTGTCACGGACGCCATAAACAGTCATATCTCCCGCCATGGCAAGGGCTTCAAGGATATTTACCTTTTCATTTCCTACGGTAAAAGTACCCGGACGGTTCACCTCTCCCAATACCGAAATTTTGTAATTTGCCATACGGACTGTAACGATAGGACTCTCTTTCAGATAGGGCTGCAATTGCTCACGGATCAAATCTTCCGCCTCGTTTTTCGTAAGGCCGCCTACCTTCAGACGACCGATAACGGGGAAATCTATCTCACCCTTGTTATTTACCAGGTATTGCTGGAGAGTGGGTTGTGTGGTAGTATTAATATTGGTCAGGGCTGCATTCAGAGGAGTCTGTACCGTCAGGTTAAAAGGAGCGGCAGCCTGAGGATCACTCGTGTTCACAGTTATACTCAGCAAATCTTTCGGCATAATCTTTGCATCATAAAGGGGAAGATCTTCCCTGTAACTGTTCACGACCTCGGGATTCTGCATGTAAGGTACATTTTTATAGGAGGTGCAGCCTGCCAACAAGGCGGATGCCACAACAAACAATAATAGTTTCTTTAAAGTCTTCATATCAGTTTTTTCATTTATTATTCAATCATCTGCCAAACAGGCGCGAGAAAAGACCTCTGCCGTGATTCTCCGAAACAGGAGATTCACCGGCATTACGTATCAAATCCGAAAAAGTGGTTCCGTCATGAATCATTCCATAAATAGTACCCCAATCGGGAAGGCCTCCCAAGTTGCGGTCATCTATAAAAAGATCGGCTTTGAGCTTGCGTGAGTAATGATTGTTACGCCCTTTCTCCTCCTCCGGATAGTCGCGGTTCACGGCATAAAATTCAAGACCGCGATCACGGCAAAAGGCAAGAGCCTCGTCAAGCAGACGCCCTTCACGCACTGTCCATAGAATCAACCTGTGATGTTCGTCACGCAATTTTTTCAATGTCTCAATGGCAAACGGCAACTCCCTGCCGATTGCCGGATACTTGTGCTCAACAATAGTACCGTCAAAGTCTACTGCTATGGTCATTGTATGTATTATTTCTTGTAAATTATATAAATCATAATTGCTCAAATTACTCTGTCTTATTTAAATTTAGGAAGATATGTCATTGATGTTAATTTTAGTAAGATTATGCGTCAACAATCATGGAGATAACAAGTGAGCGTCATATTCCTTGTTGCCGGACATCAGCTGCTTCATTGTAGTTGAGACATATTCCTCCACGTTAAGTCCTACATTTTGCAAGTTTCAAAGAGTGCCCAAAAAGTCAATGCCGTTTCCACACTTTTCTGTTAGTATTAAACCACTGTATAATATATTATATTAAATAAGTAAATATTTCACAAAAAACATTATCAAATCCAATTGGTTTTAACTATCAACATACGGCTGCCTGAATAGAATCGACCGTTTCAAATAAAGAAGGAGCGGAAAAATTGGAAATGAAAGCCACAGGCAGTTCTGTCAGATAAGTTGTATATACTCGGGATCAACCTCCACTCCTACGGCAAGAAATCCTTCCAGTTCGACGAGCAGGCGTTTGACCTTGGAGCCCCGTGTCGTGAGCAGCCTTCCCTCGTATCCGCTGAGCGGTCCGCCCTCAATGCGGATCTTACGCCCGTACATGGTTGGGGTAATTTCTTCCGGCAGGTAATACCTGGGGGATTCAGTGGCATCCACGGCACGGATGAAACGTTCCATGTCCGTATCAGCCACCGTCATCGGCTCGCGCCACGTGCCACGCAGCCAGCGGTACTGGAGGGTAGGTATCTTTTCCACGACGGCGTCAAGGTTGTTTTGTGTTTCATGCACGAAGAGCAAGTCCTGTATGAAGGGCACTTCCTCACGGATACGCATTCCCTTGCGGGTGACCAAGTGCCATTTCATAGGAACGAAGACCTCCATCTTCATTTCTTCCAGCAGCTTATAAGCGGGTACTTTGGCGTTTGCCCTTTTCAAGTCGCGCATTACGTACCACCTCATTCCTTTTTCGATCCTTGTAAATGCCGCCATTTCGCTTCAGGACATATTTATCAATCCTGCAAGATTGTGAATATTTCTATCAATCAGGCAGTTATAAATACAGTTCGTAAAAGTTCGGGATTTCTCCCTGTTCTTGTTCCATTGCTTCATTCCCGATCAGAAATCTGCGTCTGTTTGCCATTATATCTGGCGGATTTTCAGGTGCGTTTGCACCTGCTTCTGTTGCACTTCTCTTCGTAAGAGATGAACAATGCGACATATATGAATAAAACAGTCTGATAATAAATACTTTGCCTTCTTTTAAAAAGCAGTTCGCTCAACAATCCGTTTTGCGGTTTTAAGGATCGGCTCGTGTCCCATTGTTATTTTTTTACTCATTTTGTGGTTATTCTCAATATTTTTCGTAATTTTGCATCCGGTTATTCATCTCTTACGAAGAGATCATAATTTTTGCTTAACATTTTATCATCCCTGAACATTCTTACATCCAAGATTATTCCTTGAACAAGTATTCCTTATTCAGGAATTTTTTTTTCACTTCTCTCGAAAAGAAAGCGTCTGTCCGCTCGATATGTTTGTTATTCCCTGCATAAGGAATTTAAAATCAATCTGTTTGCCTTATCAATGGTGGCAGTGTCCAATGTGGTCAGATAGATCCTAGTTGTGTTTTCCGAATCATGTCCCATACTTTCGCTGATTACGGAAATCGGAATATTCTTACTCCGGGCCGCACTGGCCCAGGAATGACGGGATATATAGAATATAAAAACAAAACACAAGAAAAATGCAATTATTGCACAATATATCAATGTATATCAGGTTTTTATAAAAAGAATGTAGAATTGCATTTATTGTTGATTTTAGCCATCGATAGTCTTATTTACAGTTTTTATGTTACTATTTTGTTGTGCAAAAAAGCACCTGTTTTCGATTAAAATCACTATCTTTGTAGAAGAAGAAAATAAGCAATTCAAGTATATGGCTCGTACCAAGAAAATAGAATCAACCCCTGTACGCATCCGGTTCAAGGAACTGGAAAATGGAAACAAGTCTATCTATCTCGATATTTACTACGAGAAGAAGAGGCGGTATGAGTTTCTGAAATTGTACCTTATCCCAGAGAATTCCTCGGAAGCAAGAAAGCAAAACAAGCATACAATGAAAGCTGCTGATGCAATAAGGGCACAACGTATTCTTGAAATATCGAACAACAGAACACCCGTAACCATTTCAGAAAAGGCAAAGGTTTTACTGGTTGATTGGGTAAACGAGTATAAGAACAGAAGTATTCAACAAGGAAAGACATCATCAGAAAACCATGTGCATTCAGCCTTAAAACAATTGCGGAAATACAATGCCAAAGCTCGTTTGTGCGATGTGGATAAGGATTTCTTGGATGGCTTTGTTGAATTTATGAAAGGGCAAAAAGCAAGACGTACCAAAGCTCCTTTTGCCAAAAAGACCATATCCAATTATCTTGGGGTTATCATTACAGCCTTGAATATGGCAGTTGATGATGATGTGTTGTCTGTAAATCCCGGATTGGCTATTGACAGGAAAGCCATTTGCGGTGAAGAAACTCCACGCGAGTATCTGACTATTGATGAAGTCCGCAAGCTCATAGAGGCGGATGCACCAAGAGCAGATGTGAAAATTGCATTTTTGTTTTCCTGTTTCTGTGGATTACGGTTAAGTGATGTCCGTGCCTTGCAATGGAAAAAAATCATTGAAGATAACGGGAATATTCATATGGAGTTGCGACAAAAGAAAACTGGTCGGATGCTGTACTTGCCACTCAACAAGCAAGCGCAAGCCTATCTGCCTCACACTAAGAGAAGTGCTGAAGATTATGTATTTTCTCTGCCTTGCACTTCTACCATTGATTTACAGTTGAAGAAGTGGGCCAAAAATGCAGGAATCAATAAAAAACTGACCTATCACATGAGTCGGCATACTTTTGCAACAATGGAGCTTACCATGGGGGCAGATTTATACACAACTAGTCAGTTACTTGGTCATGCCGATGTGGAAACAACACAAGTTTATGCGAAAATCATAGATGCTAAAAAAGAAGCCGCTGTATTACTAATAGATTCTCTATTCTAATATTTATAGTCAAACAGAAATATATTGCAAATTTTGCATGTCGCAATTATCTGTGTATCAGTCATAGCAGAAAGAAATTTTTCGTAATTCAATTCTGTTTGACCACAACAATCTTATTTCTATTTTTAAATTATACAGTATGTATTGTTTAATTAAAAATACTGTGTATATTTGCATTTTGTAGAAACAGCCTCTTTATGTCTGTTTCTCAGAAAGCTATGTTATCCATTATTGTATAGTAACATTAATCAAGATAACAAAATGCAATTAATCTTTTCATGAATAATAGTACAACAAAGGTATATGGCACGTACGAAAAAGCAAGTTAAAGTAAAGGAACCTGTCCGTTTACGTTTTAATGAACTCAAAGATGGCAGGAAGTCCATCTATTTGGATATTTACTACAATGGCCGGAGAACTTACCAGTCATTGAAACTCTATCTTGTACCAGAAACGGATGTGTCGGCGCAAATCCAAAATGCCAACACACTCGCAATAGCCAATGCCATTAAGACCGAAAAAATTTTGGACCTGACCAACAAGATAGCAGGTATCACAGACCGTTCGTATAAAGCGAATATGCTTTTCACGGACTGGATGAAAGTTTATCGGCAAGATGTGGAAAAACGGGCTTCGGCATCTGCACTTATTTGGGTAGATCGGGTAACTAATGAATTGGAGAAGTACGACAACAGTGTTACCCTTGCAGAAATAGATAGGGATTATATTATGAGATTTCTCAGCCATTTACTAGATAGACCTGCACTCACACGTGACCATAACCAACTGGCCAAAAATACGGTTTTCCTCTACCTCGCTTATATACGGGCTGCACTGAATTATGCAGTTAAGGAGAACCTGCTCCAGTCAAGCCCATTCAAGAAAATCAAACGGGATATGCTTTCAGATTCGGAAGCCAAACGTGAATATCTTACAGTAGAGGAAGTAAAACGCCTTATTGCAACTCCTTGCCGCCGGGATGATATGAAGGCTGCATTCTTGTTTTCCTGTTTCTGCGGTTTGCGCATCATGGACATCAAAAACTTGTGTTGGAAACATATCAGTAAAAACGGGAATAGGTGGCAGGTAGAGATACGCCAGTATAAAACCGGCGCATTGTTGTATTTGCCATTGAACATGAATGCCCGGAAATGGATGCCGGAACAAGGGGATGCTTCTTCTGAAGACCGCGTATTTCCCAAGTTGAGTATTTGGTATAAAAGCATACTTCGCGATTGGGCCACAGATGCCGGAATAGAAAAAAAATTCTCATTCCACGTGGCGAGGCATACGTTCGCAACGCTGGCCTTGACCGCAGGGGTTGACATCTATACGACAAGTCAATTATTGGGTCATGCCAATATCAGACACACTCAGAGGTACGCACAAATCATCAATTCTAAGAAAGACCATGCCGTCTCCCTTTTGGATGACGCATTTATCCAATAACTTAAAACAATAGATTTATGAAGCGTAACCGTAGAAATGATTGCCTTTTTTTAAAACAAGAGATTGGCAAACAAACCGCACAAAAGTGTCGGAAATGAACGTGATGAACTTTTTGCCTTGCTGAAGGAAGCCTCTTTTACTTATCGGAAGGAAGTTATCGGTGAGAGTAAATTGTATGAACTGTATGTGGAGGATTTTCTGAACGGTCATTATTATAGTGACCACCGGGATGCCGCCGGGAAAAACCGACATTGGAAAAACATCGGTATTCTCAGAGGAATACTGACAAAACGTAAAGACCTTGTGGAGCAATTCTTCTCCAATATACTTTTTGCTCCTAACCGCATGGATGAGTTGCTTCGTCTGTTCAACACGACGAAAGCATCCTCCGGTCTGAAAGAAGAACCGGATAAGCCACGCCCTGAAACGAACCTTCCTGCCTTGTCTTTGGGTAGCTTTTTGAATGACAATCAACTGAGCCTCATTGCGCATTGTGCTAATGAGGCTCAACTTTTCACTACCCCTGTGAATGCAGGCATATTGCGTTCTCTTTTGGAAGGCACGTTGCATCAGCCGTTGAAGTCTGCCAATAACCGGTTGGTAGCTTTTTTTTTCGACCGGTTATGTCACCACCGTCTCATTCTCTGACGTTGGGAACATCTGTTGGAACAGGCCGGTTCCATATTGGGTTCCAGAGACGGCCGTCCGCTCAAACACGGCCAGTATTCCAGTGCACTTAGTCTTGCCAAGAGCAATCCAAACAGTATGCAGGAGGTAATCAGCCAATGCGTACAAGCTGTCAGAGAAATGACAGAAAGAAACACAACGGATAACAAGTGACACAGAAAAGGATAACAGTTCGGATAACACTTCCGAACTGTTACTCTCCTTTTTACAAGCATTGAAAAACACATATCTACCTTTGCCCCGAAGCGATAAAGTTTCGGGGTATCACTCCCCCCATGTCTAACTCAAAAAAGAATACGAAATGAACCAACAAGAAGAAAGAAACTGTGTAGCGGTGTCCTGTTCATCGTGTTTCCTGAAGCTTAGTATGCTCCAGAAACAAACGGAGAAGATTGAAAATATGCTGTTTTGCATCAAGAAAACACTCAATTTCAAAGAAGCCTGCCTGTATATGGGGCTGTCAAAAAGCCAGTTGTACAAACTTGCCAAGAACGGGCATATCCCTCACTACAGACCGTCCGGCAAACTGCTATATTTTAACAAGCAGGAATTGGACGAATGGCTCTGCCGAAACCAGGTGGAAGAAACCGAAAAAAGCAGTCCAAAGGAGATGCCGGACAACATGAATGAATATGTTGAACCCAATAAACAATTTGCATCATGACAGAAACCGGATTCCTTGAAACACTTAAACGGGTAGAAGATGTGGCCGTCATTCTAACCCGAATGGAAGATATAAACGTAGTATTAGGCAAGATAACTACCATCGAAGCCTTCATTGACCGTTTTGGGACACTTGAAGCCTTGATTGAGCGTTTTGAAAGTGTAGAGAATCAGCTTTATTACTTGAAAGATATGCTGAACATTGATGAAGCCGCCAAATACCTGAATATCTCCAAAGGGCATATGTACCGGCTTACCTCCAACCGTGACATATCCTATACCAAGCCGAATGGCAAGAACATCTTCTTTGAAAGAAAGGAACTGGACGAATGGAAACGGCGCAACCCGGTTCCTTCACAAAGAGAACTGGAGAGGCAGGTGGCGATAATGACCGTCCATGACCACACCGATAAGTCTAACCATAAAAAGAAAGGGAGAAGACCATGACACCGACCAACCTGCTCCAGATAGGAAACGACATTGACCGTTCGGTTTATGAACAGATATTGCAATTCATCCGTCTGCGTGTTACCGAAACATACGCCTTTCCACCGGAAATCGTGCGTGTCGATGACATCACCATTGCAACGCTCGGAAATTTCAGTGCCTCAGTGGGAAAGCCCAAGAGCAAAAAGACCTTCAACATCACAGCTATCGTGGCTTCGGCCTTATCGGGCAAAAACGTATTGCGCTACAATGCGCATTTGCCGGAGGGTAAACACAAGGTGCTTTATGTAGATACGGAACAGAGCAAATGCCACTGCCACAAGGTGCTGGAACGCATCCTACGGCTGGCCGGGCTGCCTACTGACTGTGAAGCGGACAACCTTGAATTTTTCATGCTGCGGGAATACAGCCCCAAACAACGCCGACAGATTATCAACCATGCGTTGGCTTCCGACCCAGGTATCGGCTTTGTCGTCATTGACGGTATCCGTGACCTCCTGTATGACATCAACAGCCCCAGTGAGTCCGTTGATTTGATAAACGACCTCATGCGCTGGTCAAGTATGCACGACCTCCATATTCATACAGTATTACATCTGAACAAGGGAGATGACAATACAAGAGGGCATATCGGCACGGAACTGAACAACAAGGCGGAAACCATTCTGCAAATCACCAAGAGCCAGTTTGACGGTAATATCAGTGAAGTAAAAGCCATGCACATTCGTGAAAAGGAGTTTGAGCCGTTCGCTTTCCGCATCAATAACGATGCCTTGCCTGAACTGGTGGGAGAATACTCGTTTACACAAGAGCGTAAGGGCTTCTGCGAATCCATTTCCGATGCACAACACGCCCAGGCTCTCAGGCTGGCATTCAGCGAGGGGGACATAACCGGATACAGGCCGCTTATCAAAGCGCTCCAACAGGGATATATCGAAATCGGCTTCAAGCGTGGCCGGAACATCTGCATTGAACTGAACAAGTACCTGATGGGACGTGGCATTATCGTGAAACAGGATAAGAGCTACCATTACAATCCGAAGGTGCTGGAGTATAGCGGCTGTACCTCCGATAAAGAGGTTTAGTTTAACGTCGGTGTATATATAAGATAAACTTTATTAAACCCGAATAGAAACACAAAAGTTATTATGAACATAGCCCAGACCAAACAAATAGATATTGTGGACTTCTTGAAAGCAATCGGTTGTTTCCCTGCAAGGGAAACCGCTTGTGCGGCATGGTTCCGTGCCCCGTATAGGGAAGATATGACACCTTCATTCAAAGTCAATAAAAATCGGAATATCTGGTATGATTTCGATGCGCCCATATAGGCTACACAATAAATATCTCTATGGCAAGAGATTAGGTTAGAGTTCAACAGACCTATCCTCAACGACTTAGCTGGAGGAGAAATCCAAAGGTGACAAAAGCATGTCGGTAAAGTCATTAGTCAGCTAAATACCAAGCTGCGACTGCATGGCGAGAGGAAAAGACAGACACAAGGATGAAGCCTGATTGGTTGAACGATAGTTCTGCTGCACACGTACCAGCCCCGACGAAAGGTATTTGATTCACGTCGGGCTGAAGCACCCCATGTAAACCGAAATTACAATGGAGCAGGAGCTGGCTTCAGAGCAACCACAATAAGTGGAATAGGAACGTAAGTCGCATCCGACAGTCTGCCGAGCCAAACAGTTATTGTGAAAGCAAATGGGGATTCCCTAAATCAGAATGCCGTAAGGCTATGGGCATAGGACCCTGAATATCTGACATGGGAACGGAGCTTCCGTAGTAGTCCGAGCAAGGGAAAGTCTTGTACATGGCGAAGGGAAGCAGTTAGATAACTTAATACAAATAATGGAAAATGTGTGAGACATTATGAGAAGTCCTGAGCAAGTATTAAAAGCTTTAAACAAGCATGGTAAAGTTTCGGATTACAAGTTCGAAAGGCTGTACCGTATCTTATTCAATGAGGAGATGTTTCATGTTGCTTACCAGCGTATTTACGCCAAACCAGGCAATATGACACCCGGTACGGATGGGAAAACCATCAATCGGATGAGTCTTCAAAGAATAAACAAAGTCATTGCATCTTTGAGAGATGAGTCTTACAAGCCTAATCCGGCAAAAAGGATATACATACCCAAGAAAAACGGTAAGAAAAGACCGCTTGGAATTCCTTCCTTTGAGGACAAACTTGTACAGGAGGTGGTGCGCATGATTCTTGAAGCCGTCTATGAAGAGGTGTTTGCAAACACCTCACATGGATTCAGACCAAACAGAAGCTGCCATACCGCATTGACCCATATCCAAAAGACATTTACAGGTACAAAATGGTTTGTGGAAGGAGACATTAAAGGATTCTTCGACAACATAGACCACAATGTATTGATTGCAACTTTGCGGAAACGGATTGCCGATGATAGATTTCTAAGGCTTATCCGCAAGTTGTTGAATGCGGGATATATTGAAGACTGGAAGTTTCATAATACAAACAAGGGAACTCCACAAGGCGGTAATATCAGTCCTATACTGGCAAACATTTATCTTGATAATTTTGACAAGTATATGGAAGAATACGCCCTACGCTTCAATAAGGGAAAAGAAAGACACATCACCAAAGAATACAAGCAACTTAGCGATAAGATGCAACGCATCCTTAAAAGCATCAAGAACATACAGGATGCAGATGTCAGATTACAGCTTAGGGATGAGTATGAGAAACTGAGACGTGAAAGGCAAAAGATTGAGAGCAGAGACAGTATGGATGAAACATACAGAAGGCTTCGATACGTAAGATACGCAGATGATTTCCTCATTGGTGTTATCGGAAGCAAGGCAGAGTGCGTTAAAATCAAGTCGGACATTACCAAGTATATGGAAGAAAACCTCAAGCTGGAACTGTCACAGGAAAAGACATTGATAACAAACGCACAAAAGCCCGCGAAATTTCTTGGCTTCGATGTTTCAGTCCGTAAGTCTGATGCTATCAAGCGAGACAAGAACAATGTGCCAGCCCGTTATTACAACGGTAAGATAGTCCTAAAGGTCGCCATAGAAACGGTGCGGAACAAACTGGAAGAATACAGCGCCATCAGATACAAGGTAGAAAATGGCCGACAAGTTTGGTTTGCAAAGTTCAGAGGCAATCTTATGAAGAAGAAAATCGAGGACATAGTGGCGGCATATAACTCTGAAATCAGAGGGTTCTACAACTACTACTGCATTGCCAACAACGTGGCATACGCGCTCTCAAAGTTTGGATACATCATGGAGTACAGTATGTACCATACCATTGCAGGAAAAACCAATAGCACTGTAAGCAAAGTCATTGACAAATATAAGGTTGGGAATGACATTATAGTGCCATATCAGGATGCAAAAGGTAAATTACGGTACAGGAAATTCTATAATGAGGGATTCAAACGTAAACCACCAATGTACTATACGGAGGTAAACGACTTATCCTACACAATCGCAATTCCACAGCCGACACTTACTGAGCGATTGGATGCGAGAACATGTGAATTATGTGGAAAAGTCGGACCTGTAGTCATGCGTCATGTCAGAAAGCTAAATCAGCTTAAAGGAAAAACTGAATGCGACAGGCTGATGCTTGAAAAGCATAGGAAGACATTGGTTGTCTGTGAAAAGTGTTATGCCAAAATACACAGCCATGCTAAATAAAGTCATGTTATCAACGGAGAGCCGTATGCGTGGAGACATGCAAGTACGGTTTGGGGGCAGGTACGGGAAAACCTACTGCCGAAAGGCAGTAAGGCGTTCTGTACCGAGCCTACGACTTGCCCGAAGTGGCGACATCATAGACTTGGGTATTCTTATCTATCGTACCAATGATATATCCCGTGTACTGAAACTGATAGAAAACGCCACTCCGGGAGTACCTGTCAAGGCAAGAACGTTCCTGCCCTCTTCTGAGGAAAGGAATGAAACCTTGCGGAACATCCAAATCGGTACGCTGACTTCGGTAGCCTTGAAGTCCTATCTGGCTTCACGGGGCATTGATATGGAAATCGGAATCAGGGAATGCAGGGAAATACACTATACCTGCCGTGGAAGAGCCTACTTCGCTATCGGTTTTCCTAATATAGCCGGTGGATATGAAATGCGCAGTCCGTACTACAAAGGGTGCATTGCACCTAAAGACATATCAGTGACCAACACCACAAAGACCACTTTGGCATGTTGCCTGTTTGAAGGCTTTATGGACTTTCTTTCTTATTTGACACTAGTAAAACAAGGAAAGTTGCTACCTCCATGCAGACAGCCGGATTTAATTGTGCTGAACTCGGTGAACAACCTGTCCAAAACTCTGTCCCGCTTGAAAGCATACAAGAAAATCTATTGCTTCCTCGACAATGACGATGCCGGACGAAAGGCGGTGGATCTGCTTCGGGAAATGAATACGGCTACGGTATATAATATGATGGAGGCGTTTTCTTATTATAAGGATGTCAATGACCTGTTGCGCGATAAGAAAAGGATGCCGTGAATTGACTTTAAACAAAAGAATCATATCCTACACAAGTTTATGTGCTGGATATTTTGTATTTTTGCCTAACAATTAGAACAATGGAACAAGAACGATTTAAAGAAATACTGGAAATAGGAGAAACCATTCGGGTGGAGTTTAAACGCTGTGGAAATGGCATTGAAAGCGATACCTATGAAACGGTATGCTCTTTTCTCAACCGTTTTGGCGGTGATATATTTTTAGGCGTGACGGATTCCGGTCGTGTTGTCGGCGTACCTGAAAATTCCGTATCTTCAATGATTAAGAATTTTATCAGTTGTGTCAGCAATTCGGATTTGATAACTCCTACTGTTTATTTGGAGCCCAGACCGCTTCTCTATGAGGGTAAAACCGTGATACACATTCATGTCAATCCAAGTGCAGAAGTCCATTCCTATAAAAAGGAGATATTCGACCGGGTGGATGATGCGGACGTACACGTGACCAGCACCTCACAAATAGCGATGATGTATATCCGTAAGCAAAGTATCTTTACAGAACGGAAGGTATTTCCATATATAAAAGTGGAAGATTTGCGACTCGACCTTTTGCCGACTATCAGACAAATGGCTGCTAATTCCGCTAACGGTCGGCATATTTGGCAAAAGACGGATGATATGGAGTTGTTACGCTCTGCCGGTCTGTTCGGTACGAATCATGAGACAGGAAAGCATGGACTGAATCTTGCAGCTGTATTACTGTTAGGTCGTGACGACGTTATAAAAGATGTGGCACCGGCTTATGAAACGGATGCTTTGCTTCGCCGAATCAATATAGACCGGTATGACGACAGGGAGATTGTATGTACCAACCTTGTGGAAAGCTACGACCTGTTGATGGAATTTGCCCAAAAACATTTGCCGGATCCGTTTTATCTTGAAAATGAACAACGGATAAGCCTGCGTGGAGTAATATGCAGGGAAATGGTATCAAACATACTCATCCACAGAGAATTTTCAAGTTCTTATCCTGCCAAATTCGTTATCGAGAATAACCGTATATACACGGAAAATGCTAACCGTGCCTCGTGGTCGGGTGAGATAACCCTAGAAAATTTTGAACCGAATCCCAAAAATCCAATCATCGCCTCCTTTTTCCGCAATATCGGATTGGCCGACAAACTCGGTTCCGGTGTGCGTAATATTTTCAAATACGCCAAGTATTATCAAGGTGGGCATCCCCATTTTTTTGAACAAGATGTTTTCCGTACAAGTGTTGAGTTTGAAAGTGAGACTATAAAAGTGGCAGATGCGACTATAAATGCGACTATAAGTGATACTGATGCGACTATAAACGCGACTATAAGTGAAGAGGATTTGCAGATGTTGAGACTTATTCAAGCCAAGCCTGACATCACCTATACGGAATTGTCCGAACAGTTGAATTTGCATCGTGCTACGGTTGCCAGACGTATCAAGAGCCTTGCGGAAAAAAGAGTTATATCGAGAATCGGTGCCAGAAAAACAGGTGCATGGAAAATTAATATATCTTTATAAGACAGAAACATAAGTAACCAAGAAACAAACTATCCCAATATTTTCGGGAAAAAGAGAATACCGCACTGACAAAATCCTGTTGATATGGTATTTTCTATTGCTTATTGATAACCAAATTAAGAATGAGAATTTAGGAGATTGTTAGTCAAATCATTTATAACTATGATATTTGGATGTTCTTCGCAAAAAAATGTATCTTTGTTATGGCAATTATGATTTATTCTTTTAGGAAGGAAATGGAATGAATTGACCAACTTGCAGTTATCTATTTTCACCTAAAATAAGAATAAAATGGATTTCGATAAAGATAAACTAATTTTAACACTAAAGAATGTTTAAGTTAATAGCAGTCAAACCACTAAAAGGATGTCGTGACTCAGTCTGTAAATGTCTGAAAACAGGAAAAATGTACTATTTTTGCAATGATTATTACATTACAGAAAATGGCATATGTTTGCGTGACGAGTACGTAAAACCGTTACCCAATGATTTCTTCTCGCTAGACACTAATTCCAAATTGCAAATAAATATTTCTGCTGTGGTTGGAATGAACGGTGACGGTAAGAGTACCCTAATAGAATTAGTAATGCGTTTAATTAACAATTGTGCAAAGCACTATAGATTAACAGACAAAGATAACTTATTGCGGATAGATGGAGTGAAGGCTGAATTGTATTATCTGCTTGATGACGCAGTTTACTGTATAAGAGAAGTTGAGGAAAACAATTATACAAGCCTATTGAAATATGCAGATGTGAGTGATTCTAATGCCCGACAATGGAATAAACAGATGACTCCGGTCAAGAGTGTTAGTAAAATGAATGAACTATTTTATACCATTGTATCGAACTACTCTCATTACGCATACAATACAAAAGATTTTAGGGCTGAATGGAATGACAACATACAATCGCAAGAAGAAAGCGAGAAATGCTGGTTGCATTATTTGTTCCATAAAAATGATGGTTATAGGACACCCATAACGATTCATCCTTACAGATACGAAGGTAATATAAATATCAATAGGGAAATCGAGTTAACAATGCAAAGACTAATGGCTTTGTACATCCAAGAACCTAATCTTAGGGAGAATGACCATTCGTTCAGAAGAATAGGTGATAAAGATGCTGAAATTTTGCAGTTGACAGATTTGGGATATTCAAAACTTCAGGAGGTAACCATTGTTCAATACTTTAAAGATAACAAATCCAATTCATCATTATCAGGATGTATCAACCAAATAGAAGAAGTTATCAAGAAGTATGATGATATGGTTGTAGAAAATCTACATGACAATACGCTGGAGATAATAGAAAATTGTCTTGACTTACTGACTGGCGAGAAAGAACCATCATATAAAAAGTTTCTAAATCATTGTTATGAATGGATTGGCAAGAGACGTAGTATGTATTCAAGCAAAAGTGACTTGAGGCAGTTGTTGAATGCCCTAATGAAATATGTAAATAATGTAAACGACAGTCTACCATTTAATAGATTTGCTAAAAAATATAAGAGATATGACAAACTTAATATTAGGCAATTGACAAGACTCAGATTACTCTACGAGACTATGAAAAGTTGGAATTTTTCAACTAATATTTTCATGGTAGAATATGAAAAGTTAACCGACATTGAACGTTGCCAGCACTATATAGTTTATAAAACAATAAATATCTGTGCAGTCTATCCCGAATATCGCGACTATCTTGATAAAAAAGATAATGGATGGAATAATACTGGACTAGTATTCAATACTTCTGTTATCACTGAAGTAGTAGAACAAATCAAGATAGATACGACACACGTTACCTTAAAGTTACGTCAATGTTTGAATTTTATTGATCAACGACAAAAAGAAGATTGTAATATTTTCGAATTTCTTTCTGATGCAAATTTGCAGTATAAATTAGGAAATGATTTTAAAGGCTGTTTATTAGTGAGATTCGATAATTTAAAATCGTATTATAAAAAAAGCCCTTTCCCATTAGACTTGTTACCGCCACCTATTTATAAAACAGATATTCTATATCAGTCAGAACGCTATGAGAACACCTATATCCCATATAAGTATCTGAGTTCTGGAGAGAAGCAGTTATTGAATAATTTTGGTGCACTAATTTATCATCTAAGGAACTTGGATTCTGTAACAGACAATAAAAGACTATACGAGAATATCAATGTTTTTTTTGAAGAAATAGAATTATATTTTCATCCAGAATATCAGAGGATAGTGGTGAAAATGTTAGTGGAAAAGTTACATGCGATAGATTTCCACCATATCAAAAGGATTAACATTACGTTTGTTACACATTCTCCATTTATCTTATCGGACATTCCCCTGTGTAATGTATTATTTCTAAAGGGAGGTAAACCAGTAACGGAAAAGATGCAAGAGAACACGTTCGGAGCCAATATCCACGGAATGTTAAGGAATGGCTTCTTCCTACCGTCACTACCAATCGGGGAGTTTGCTCACGATAAGATTAACAGACTTTTTGAAAGGCTTAATGGTTACAAACTAGATTCAAGAAGTCAAAAACAAAAAGAATGGTTCTATTCTAACATTATGAGAATAGGAGAACCATATCTAAGAGAGCAGTTAATGAAATTATATAATATGCATTATCCAACTTACGACAATGATAGATATTAAACGAAGTCGATATGTAAATCAAATTGCAGAAGAATGGCTTGATATGGTAAAAAAGTTCTTTAATGATTCTTGTCGTCCTTATATCGAGTTGTCATTAAGAAAGAGGCGATATTTCAATTCATACGCCCAAAAGTTAAAGTATGAATGTTTGCGTGTGGTGTTTGATTATGCCAAGGATAGAAGGCTTAAAAAAGCATATATGGCAAAACTTGACTATTGGTGGAAACACATTGATGGCATCATATTAGCGAATCCCAATGTTATGGACACACAAATAAAAAAATGGAAGAAGAAAAAAATTGGGGATATTATGTTATTGAAAGTACTATCACCTGTACTCGTGAGCTATTATGACAATGTATCAAAAAAATATGGCCGAGATTTAGTCGACAAATTAAATATCAAGACATGCCCGTATTGTAATCGGCAATTTATATATACTTTCAATGGAAGAGCACCAGAACGTCCAGAACTGGATCATTTTTATCCGAAAGCTGATTATCCACTTTTCTGTTTGTCATTCTACAATCTTATTCCAGCCTGTCATTCTTGCAACCATGTAAAATCTGAAGAGGAAATAGGTATAAATCCTTATTATAGAGCTTTTAAAAGAAAATTTGTTATAACGGATAAATCAGGGAATATATTAACAAAATCCCAAATTTACAAACTGACAGAGAAAGAAATCAGATTGAATTTTAATGGTAATGATGTTGCAGAAGAAGCGAATGTGAGTGTATTAGGACTAAAAAATGTATATAATAAGCATACTGATTATGTAAAAGAACTGATAGACAAATCTATGGCTTACGATGCTAATGCCAGGAAAGCCTTGGTAGAAAGTTTTCAAGGTACAGGATATCATCCACGTCAGGTGTATGATTTTGTATGGGGCAGGCATTTAATGGAAGCTGAATACGAGGATAGACCTCTTTCAAAGCTAACAAAAGATATTTTGGATTTGTTGGATATTAGAAGGAGGTAAACGTAAAATAGGAAATATTATTATGAAAGGGAAGCAAATAAAAACAAATCCCTGTCGGTCGCACAAATGATAGTCTACTGGGATGGTTGAATTATAAATCAGGCAGATAGCAATATGGGCATAATCAATGCTACGGTTGCCATCTGGTCATCGTCGGTTACAAGGGTGATAACACCTGCACGTTCTTGCGTGCTTAACTGGAACTGTACCTCTTTGGTGGTGATATTTTCCAGCGTTTGTTTCAAAAACTCCGCTTTGAAGCTGATGCGCAAATTGCCGCCTTGATAGGCACAAAATACCATTTCCTCGGCATGGGTGGAATAATCAATATCCTTTCCTGAAAGCACCAACGACAATCCCGAAAAGTTCATGACCACCTCGCAACGTGCCTTATCCGCAAATACGCTTACCCGTCTGACGGCCGCCAACAGTTCGTTTTTGTCGAGAATGGCGGTTTTGTCGCTGTCTGTGGGGATAATGGCATTGTAGTTGGGGTATTTTCCCTCTATCAACCGTGTGCGGAAATAGTCTGTTTCTGTTTGGAAAGCCACTTCACGTTCAGTAATGAATACCTGTACTTTCTCGTCCGACTTGCTTGTCATGCTGCGCACAATCTTTGCTGCTCTTGAATGTAGCAGGAAACTGTACTCTTGTCCGTCATTCTCTACCTTGTAAGTGTTCCGTACTAACATGGAGCCATTGGTCGTGGCACATTGCAATTCATCACCTTTCTTGGTAAAATAGATGCCGGAAAATATAGGGCGAAGGTCATCGTTGCCAACGGCATATAAAGACTTGCCGATACTATCATTCAAGACAGATGCCTCGATAGTGACCTGTACGCTTTTCCCCATTGTGCCGGGAAGGGCGTAATCTTTTGCCGGAAATCCCACCATGTCGAACTGACCGTTGTTGTAGCGGATAACTACCGACAAATTTTCCTCGTCCGCTTCAAAAGTGACAGGCTGGTCGCCTAAGTTTTTCAACGAATCAAGCAGAAAACTCGCTGTGACACATAAACTTCCATTGTGCTCGTTGGCTCTGTCCATATCCATGACAGGGAGCGTACTGCATCGGCTGCAATCCATGTCGGATGCTGTTATTCTCAGCACACCGTCTTTGAGTTCCAACAGGAACGTAGAATAGATAGGCAATGCCACTTTACTGTTCATTACTTTTGCCAAGGCAACTAACTTGGCGTTCCATTCTGCTGCTAAAATAGTAAATCTCATATCGGATTTGATTTGTTTCCCTATCGTCGGGAGCCTTTGCCCCTTATTGTGAGGAAGTTATTTATGGTGCTCCGACCTAGCAGGTGCGTATGGCACAAACTTTTTGGTTGAAATATGCTTTTTACGCGTGTGGAAAAAGGAAGATTTCAATCATCGGGGCACTCACTATCTGAAAATCCGCCGCTTCCTGCCCCAAAAGTTTGGGTCAATCAAAGCAAACCTGCCAGAACTTTGCACCGGAAATATCTCCGCCCAATGAGGGCATGGGTATATACGATTCACACCCTCTTGCATATAAATGGTAGAGAGTGGAATGCCTGTAAGCGTGATGTCGGAGTATGATTGACAGTCTGATTTTCCGTCGCAATCATAAACCCGGTTAAAAAAGGAGGTTTTGTTGCTTTGTCTTTCATCGTGTACCTCTATTTCATTATTCCTTTGCGGCATCAATCGAACAATCAACGCATAAACACAATACGAAATGAGTCCATTTTTGACATTTGCCATTTGCCTGAGCATCGCCTACCTCCTTTACTACGGTGCCAACATCGGCAAGGATTTATACGCTACCGGAAAGCAACTTACTTCCAACGAGGAAGTGTTTGAGATTGAAGACGTTCCAGTTGAAACCGCCGTTTCTGTGAATGAACAGGGAGACGGCTTTTTTATTGGCGATGCTGAACCGGAAGAAACTGCGGAAGTGCTTGACCCGGAAAAGGAAAGCGAAAAGAAAGAAACTGCCGAGACAGAGAGACGCATCGCTTCGCTGCAAGAGAACCTGGACAAAGCGGATGTAGTGAGCGAATACGGCATCACAGCCCCGGAACTCCATGAATTGCTGGAAGGCAAGAAAACTTCGCTGTTCAAACCAGAAATCAATGTCATCCGAAATGTATTGTAAGAAGATTATCCGCCATAACCTACCGGTGTTGTGCCTTCTTTCGGCACAGTCCGTTTCCGCCAAATGCGGCGGCGTAGATTACAGTTGGGGAGCCGATGCGCTGGCACTGATGCACGACTATGTAGTGACCATGATGCTGTATGTGCTATATCTGACCTATGCCATTGCCGCCCTTGTCACCATTTACGCCAGCCTGCAAATCTTCATCAAGATGAATGCCGGTGAGGAAGGTATAGTCAAGGAGATACTCATGGTTGTGGGAGCCTGTATGTTCATGATCGGAGCCTCTATCGTATTTCCGGCTTTCTTTGGATATCAAGTATAGAAAACACTCATCTGCGCAGAGAGTAGCATAATGTCTAATTAAAAACAAAAAAACGAATGTTGCAAAAAATCAAGAAAATGATGCAGGGCATCTGCTCTACCGAAAGAATCAAGATGCTTTCACTTATGTTGCTGGTCGGAACGGTGACCGCCTTCGCCCAGAATGCGGCCGGTGATTACTCCGCCGGAACGACTGCCCTCGGCACGGTGACGGACGAAATCGCCAAGTACGTGCCGTATGTGGTGAAACTGTGTTACGCCATTGCCGGTATTGTAGCCGTTGTGGGAGCAATCAGTGTGTATATAAAAATGAACAACGAGGAACAGGATGTTAAGAAGTCCATCATGATGATTGTGGGCGCCTGTATCTTCCTTGTGGCCGCGGCACAGGCACTTCCGTTGTTCTTTGGTATCTCCGCTTGACAGCGCATGGGAACCGGAACGGACAACAGCCGCTACACGGGATACCCACTGTTCAAGGGGCTTCAACGGCCTCTTGAACTGATGGGGCTTCAAGGCAGATATATCTATTGGGCAGCGGGAGCTATCGGTGGGGCCATTCTCGGCTTCATCTTGATCTACTGCCTGATAGGATTCCTTGCCGGGCTGCTCACTTTGGTGGCATCCCTCGCCGTAGGTGCAGGATTTATCCTGCTAAAACAGCGCAAAGGGCTGCACAGCAAGAAGAACGATAAGGGAGTATTCATCTATGCTTATTCAAAAAGGAAATGATAATGACCGAAGTTTATAAAAAAGGTAAAACCGTTTGGTTGCTTATTTCAAGTGTTCTGCTATTCGTTTCTTGCGGAGAACGGCAGGCAACAAAATCCGTTACGGTGGAAGCGCAACAGACAGCCGGTAAAATCCGGCAAAACTGGACAACCGCTTGCCGTCCGTTGGCAATCACTTTAGAGGGAATGGAAGCCAAGCTGCCGGATATCGGTGTGTACCTGCACCTTGCGGATGCCACAGACACGGAACGGAACGCCTTTCACGGTGTACCGTTTGTTTACGAGAATGGGCGTTATGTGGCGAAGAGACATCATACTGTAACCGCTGACACGCTCGCTGTCGTGTATGCCTGCTTCCCTTATCATAGAGGACTGGCCGCAGATGATAGTCTTGTGCTGGCGGCCCCTTTCGGGGAGAACCTGTACGGCGTGGAGACTGCCCGACATATCGGCAAGGAGATTTCCGTGGAAATGGATTGGCGCAGTTCGATGGTGCTGCTCGGTATCGGCTGCGAGAGTGACCGGCTGCAAGAACGGCTGGACGGACTTGCGCTTATGGGTGAAAACCTTTGCGAACGGGCCACCTATCAGCCTTACTTGGGCAAATGGCAACCTGTGAGCAAAGGTGGCACGCTGAACGCCACGGATGCAGACTGTCTGCTGAACAATGGCCGGAGACATGACTTCTATCTGGTGCCTACCGATACGGAAGGTGCAGTGACGGTTGTCGCCACTATTGACGGACACCCATACACTGTACGGACAACATTGCCGCCCATGCAGGCAGGAAGCCTTGTGAGGCTGAACCTGCGCAAAAGCAAGGAGGGGCTGGCGGTGAGTGGCAGTTGGGTGGAAACCCGGCGCAAACTCCGCTACCGACCTATGCAACGTGTGGATTCCGTGGAAGTAGGCCACTATCTGCAAAGGGACGGCGGGATATGCACCGAGCGTGACAGCAATTCCATTGCCGTGGTGGTGGAAACAGACGGAAGACAGGGCAAAGCGGTGGCGTTGCGCGACTGCGAGGGCCGGTATTGCCATTCCAGAAAGGCTTTAACTGTCGGAAAGAGCTTTCAGACCATTGACGGTAAACGCAAAGAGGGAGTCATCAATCCCCGACAAACGGATGAAATCAGTGACGAGAACAGACTCATCTTTACTGCGGAAATACCCTATGGCGAGCAATGCGCTTTCGGTTTTACAGACGGTGCCGGCCTTACCCAAAGGCTGATTGACAAGTATCGCCAAACGGAGTATGTCCACGGAAAAAACGGAGGTCTGTTCGCCCGGAAAGAGATGCTTTCCGAAGTGGAACGGCATCCGGGAAGCTATGTACCGTCACTTGCAGAGCTGGCACAGTTCTATTATCGCCGACAACTCGGAGAAGTGACCGACTGTGAACTGATGCAGGGAGAATACCTGACCGTCAGCGAAAGTTCAGACAAGACCTTTTACCTGATTGACATGGAGAACGGCATTGTGACCGGCACCTTGTCGAAACAATACGCAGGCTTACGACTGCGGTTATTCTATCTATTTTGATTCACCTAAAAAACAACACAAATGAACAACCTGGTAATATACAACGAAGCGGAAATCAATTCAGTGGAAATCTGTGTGCTTCCACCTTTATTCAAAGTAAAAGTAGCTATGGACTCCGACACCGATGCCACTGTGACGATTACAGACATTGGCGGTAGAGAGGATTTTGCATCCGTGTGCATTGGAACGAACCGGAAGGAGTTCACCGATGTAGAGTTTACCGACAGGGAAAGGCTCTATATTGGTAGGGAAGTGGCACGCTGTATTGCGGCGGACATCGCCCTGTTTGTAGGACATGGCATCGTGCCTTACGAATGTTGCAATGAACATCCTACGTTTGACCTGTTCAAGTTTTCGGATAAATGGGAGAATGATTTAGCCTTCGGTATCCGAAAGATTTATTACGCCCGACGTGACGGAAGCCCCAAACAATAACGCCCATGACTATTTATATTCTATTGATTCTTTCGGCTATCGGTACGGGTATGGCCATATCGGTATACACTTTTGGCACAGGAGGAAAGCGCAAGCGTATCTTCCAGGACATCTACTTCTCCGTGGAAGACAACAAGGGTGTCGGCGTGGTCTATACCAAAAACGGGGAGTATGCGGCTATCCTGCGCATGGAGAATCCGGTGGATAAATACTCTGCCGACATAGACGGATACTATGAATACACCCGACTGTTCACCGCCATTGTCCAGACACTTGGTGAAGGATACGCGCTGCACAAGCAAGACATATTCGTACGCAAGCCGTTCCGTGAGGAGAATGGAGGCAAGCGTGAATATCTGTCAGAATCCTATTTTCGCTACTTTGATGGCAGGGAATATACAGACAGCCTGACTTACCTGACCGTGACACAGGAAGCGCAAAAGAGCCGCCTCTTTTCTTTCGACAACAAGAGGTGGCGTGACTTTCTGGTGAAAATCCGCAAAGTACAAGACCAATTGAAGGATACCGGCGTACGTGCCGAGTTTCTGACAAAGGAAGCCGCCTGCGAGTATATCGACCGCTATTTTGCCATGGACTTTACCCACAAGACACTCTCAATGAACAACTTCAAGGTGGATGAGGAATGTGTGCGCATGGGTGACCAGAAATGTAAAATATTCTCACTCGTGGATGTAGACAGCATCAACCTGCCCGGCTTGGTACGTCCCTTTGCCAATATCGAGGTAAACAACACGCGGATGCCTGTTGATTTAATGGCAGCCATTGACCAAATCCCCGAAGCGAGGACGGTCATTTACAACCAGATGATTTTCATTCCTAACCAAAAGAGGGAGCTTGCACTACTGGAAAAGAAGAAAAACCGCCACGCCAGTATTCCCAATCCGGGCAACCAAATGGCCGTAGAGGACATCAAGCAAGTGCAGGAAGTCATGGCCAGGGAGGGAAAGCAACTGGTATATACGCATTACAACCTTGTAGTGTGCTGCAACAATGATACCGATTTGCAGAAGCCGACCAATCATCTGGAGAATACATTCGGGCGCATGGGAATCCATATTTCCAAGAGGGCTTACAACCAACTGGAGCTGTTTGTCAATTCGTTCCCAGGCAACTGCTACGGCATGAGTGCGGAGTATGACCGCTTCCTGACGTTGGGTGATGCCGCCACATGCCTGATGTATAAAGAAAAGATACAGCACAGCGAGGAAACTCCGCTAAAAATATACTATACGGACAGGCAGGGCGTGCCGGTGGCCATAGACATCACAGGAAAAGAGGGAAAGAACAAGCTGACAGACAACTCCAACTTCTTCTGCTTGGGACCTTCGGGAAGCGGGAAGTCGTTCCACATGAATAGTGTAGTGCGCCAACTGCACGAACAAGGAACCGATGTGGTGATGGTAGATACGGGTAATTCATACGAGGGGTTGTGTGAGTACCTCGGTGGAAAATATATCAGTTACACCGAAGAAAAGCCCATTACGATGAACCCTTTCAACATCACGCAAGCGGAACTGAACATTGAGAAGATAGACTTTCTGAAGAACCTGATACTGCTGATATGGAAAGGTTCGGACGGTAAAATTTCGGAATTGGAGTTCCGTATCATCGAGCAGATTGTGACAGACTACTACGATGCCTATTTCCACGGCTTCGGGGGGTATGACCCGGTGCAGCGCGAAACACTGCGCAAGACACTGACCGCCGCCGAAAAGCGCAGAGGCACGTGGAGTGTAGAGGAAATGGAGACACTCGGTGAGAAGATTGATGCAAAAATCAAACTGTTGGAGGAACGGCGGAAAGCTTTGACGGTGGCTTTGCTGTCGTTCAATACCTTCTACGAATACTCCTGTGAACGGTTGGAACTTATTTGTCTGGAGAACAACATCACCGAAATCGACTACGACAAATACTCGTACATGATCCAGCCTTTCTATAAGGGTGGCAACTACGATAAGATACTTAACGAAAATGTGGACACCACGCTGTTCTCGGAGACCTTTATTGTTTTTGAAGTGGATGCAATCAAAGAAAATAAGAAACTTTTTCCTATTGTCACGCTTATCATCATGGACGTGTTCCTGCAAAAAATGCGTCTGAAAAAGAACCGGAAAGTCCTTGTGATAGAGGAAGCGTGGAAGGCTATCGCCTCACCACTCATGGCGGAATACATCAAGTTTATGTATAAGACGGCAAGAAAGTTTTGGGCAAGTGTCGGTGTAGTGACCCAGGAAATACAGGACATTATAGGCAGCGAAATCGTGAAAGAGGCCATTATCAACAACTCCGATGTGGTGATGCTGCTTGACCAAAGCAAGTTCAAGGAACGCTTCGGCAACATCAAGACCATTCTCGGGCTGACCGATGTGGAGTGCAGGAAGATATTTACGGTCAACCGGCTGGAAAACAAGGAAGGACGCAGTTTCTTCCGGGAGGTATTCATCCGACGTGGTGCAACCAGCGGAGTGTATGGCGTGGAAGAGTCAAGGGAATGCTACATGACCTACACCACCGAACGGGCGGAAAAAGAGGCCCTGAAACTCTACAAGGCAGAGCTGAAATGCAGCCACCAAGAAGCCACGAAAGCCTATTGCCGGGACTGGGAGCTGTCGGGCATCGAAAAATCGTTGCCTTTTGCCCAAATGGTAAACAAGGCAGGTAAAGTATTGAACCTGAAAGAAACACAATCCTAAAAACATATTATCATGCAAGAAGAAAAATTTATCAACGAGTTCTGGAAATCCAACGAACGCAGCAATTTCTCCAAAGAAGCGACGGTGCTGTTCTTCTACCTTATTTATATCTGGAAGAACGAGGGCAAACCCGAAAAATTCTATGTGCATCCGGCAAGCCTGCTTTGCAAAGTGCGCGGATTTACCGTAAAGGACGTGCTATCAGCCAGCAAGGAACTGCAAGAGCGGAACTACATCCGCTTTACGGCGCCGGAAAAGGACTGGTGTTCGGGAGAATACAGCCTGTGCATGGAGCGTGCCGGGCAAGGGAAAGAGATAGCGGTTGACAGTAAATAATCCTTTAAACGCCCGCTCTGCCATGTATAGAATCCTGTTGCTTCTGACCGTAGCCTGCACCTTTGTCCTTTCGGCAAGGGCACAGCATGTGAACTACGACAAGAAAACGGTAGCCGCCATGGTTGCCGCCTACGGCACGGAGGCGATGGCCGAAGCCTATTACAATGAGCAGGTGAAAGCCATACTGGAACGGTATAACGCCGCCGAAATCGCCGCCGCCGGAATTTTTACATCCAAATTCCTTGACCGCAAGGGATTGACGGAACTAGGTATCTGGAGCAGCCACACGGAGAACCAATACTACCGGAGGATTTACCACCTGGTAAGTGTCAAAATCATGCCGAAGATATGGACGGTAGCCGGGATGATGCTCCGCTCACCCCAGACCGCCCTTTATTGGGGAAGCTACCTGATGAAAATCTGCACGGAAGTGAAAACGCTCTGTATGCAGTTTGAGTCGGTAGTGACCAATGGCAGCCTGTCGTTCAGCAACATCGCTTTCCTGCAACTGAATCCGCAGGTGGCCTCGCTGTTCACCCTGTCGGAGAACGGCGGTATCGACTGGGAAACCTTCCTTGACGATTTGGGCGACGTTCCGCACCACTTCACCAAAGAGAACCTAAAGGCTGACTTGGACAAGCTCTATAACATGGGGGTGAGTATCGCCACTGCCGGTACGGAGAACTTAAGCGGACGTATCTTGGGAGAGAGCAGTTTCCATGGCCTGCTGCAAGGGAACATAGCCACCATAGCCCACGCCGTGGAAAGCAGCTATGACTTGTATCAGAGCCTTGACCGGTCAGTAGGTGGCACGTTGCTCTCCTTAGTCGGAGGAACGGAGAATGTGGCAGGGCTGTTCCAACTTGACAATTACAACCTGACGGCATGGATGACCGACTACCTGCGCGAGACAATGGGGCAATATTACACCCAACGGTGGTACATTTACCGCAGGGATGCCGGGCAGGAGGTGCTTTGCGACTATTCTCCTGCCACGGACGACAACAGCATAATTAACGGCGGGGAATGGACACGATTCAGCACCTCCGATGCCAACTTCTACCCGAATGCCGCCCAGACCGAGCAGATACTCCGCAACTCGGAGCGCCATGCCGGATGGTCAAGGATCCAGGTGGAGCAACTGAACAGGCAGAATGACGGCAATACCTACGCTATCAGCTACTACCGCTCCAGCTATATCATTTCGCAAAAGGGCAAGCAAACCAAGAAAGCCTACGCATACAGTATCAGAGTGACGAAAAGCTGGAACCATACGGAAGAAGTGTATGAGGACGTGTTCGACTCATATACCATGGACTTGAACACTTTTAAGAGGCAACTTCAAGCCCGGCTGTCGGAATACAACGAGAACGAGGAAGGCCTCGTATATTACATCGGCTCCGATGCGAAAAACTACTACCAAGCTACGGATGAAGCAAAGTTGAAGGGCTGCGAGAGCGTGATGATAAGCGTGACCTGCCATGAGGGGGTAAGCCTGATTTCCGGCACCACCCAATACAAATGCCGCAGTTGCGAAGGCAGCCTGAACGCCCACTCGAAGGAGTGCGTGATGCGGACAACCGTGCCGGGAGACGAAACACTGGACCTGTCCGGTTTGGACGAACTGGAGCAGGAATACAATGGGGAGGCCGCCGCACTGCAAGCCCTGATAGACGAGCTGAAGGTTGAGAATGCGGAACTAGTCAAGCAGATAGCTTCCGCCACCGTGGAGGAAGCCGCCGCCCTTCGGCAAGCCTATAACAACAATAAGAACGAAATAGACCGGATAGAGACGGAACTTTCCGCCGTGTGTCGGAAGCAGGCGGAATTGGCACAAGCCAAAGAGGAAGCCGCTGCCGACAACGACGTGCCTACCGATGATTACTACCGTATTCCGGCAATCATGCAGAACTGCAAGGCGGCCTACGATCTGACATGGAAAGGCGAAGGTCGGTGGTCGGGCTATACCTACCTGCGTGAGTCCGCCGCCCCGAACATCAACGGGGTGATTACATTCCGTGCCTCGTTGCGGATTGCCCGGAAGCCGAAATACTTTCTCGGTATCAAGATACACCGCGCCATTATGGAAATCAGTTGGGAACTGACCGCCGAATACAGCGACACGGAGGTGGTGGACATCATTCAATTAGATTCGGAGAAAAGCGAGACTGAGAAGAAGAACGAAGTGAATAGCCGCCTGTCGGAAATCGCCCGTGAATACCCCTCCTGTGAGATAAGCACGGAATACTTCCGGAGCGAACCGCCGGAAACAGATAACACCGGGGACACCTTTCATCTGCTGTGGTCATCAGACCGACTGGAAATCGCCCGTCAGGTGCATACGAGACTGAGCCATATCTATGCCGACTTGGTATCGCTGGAGAAAATGATGCACTACAAGCTCTCCATTGTAGATGTGTTGCGTGATGCGGCTCCCTATATCAATGAGGAACGAGGACGGCGGCTGACTCTGGTAGAGCAATGCCGGAGACGGTGGTTGCGCGGGGCGGCTGAAAGCCTGCACTCCGTGGACTATAACGGCAAATACGAAGATAAAGAAAGGAGGAACGAAAATGAATAACCGGACACGATACCTGCTCCTGCTCCTGTTGGCGGTGCTGGACACCCATGTGAAGGCGCAATGGAATTTCGACATACCTGTGGTGGAAGCCTACATCAACGACCACAAGCAGCAGCGGAGCCTGTTGCTGGCACGCTCCACTCTGGAACTAAGCAACCAACTGTTGCATGAATACAGCAGCGATGCTGCCGTGGGATACAAGGAACTGAATATCGACTTTGACAAGTACACGAGGGCATTTGATGTGATTGACGTACTGTACCAATCGCTCCGTACCTCGCTGAATGTCTATTCTACCTATAACACAGTGAGTGACCGTATCGGAGATTACAAGAATCTGTTAGGAGATTATCGAAAAAAGGTGTTGGAACGGGGAAAAATCTCTCCGGCCGACACCTTGCTTATCAGCGTGAACCTGCGCTGCATACGGAAGATAACCGATGAAGGAAAATCGCTGTACCGTTCGGTGACTGACCTTGTGCTGTATGCCACCGGTGCTGCCGCCTGCTCGACCTCTGACCTGCTGTTGATATTGGAGGGTATCCATATCGGGCTGGATAACATCGAGGCGCATCTGAACAAGGCATACTTTGAGACATGGCGGTATATCCAATTGCGAATCGGCTATTGGAAAGAGAGTGTCTATCGACAACGGGGCAAGGCAGAAATCATTGAAGGAGCATTTGGGCGGTGGAGAGAAGCCGGAAGGCTATGGTAAATTGAAAGTCGAAAATTGAAAAAGAAGTGATGAAGGAACTGAATATGAAGCATCTGAAAACAATAGGGAAAGGAATTGCAGTGGCAGTAGGACTTATGCTCTGCAAGGCTATGAATGTGGGGGCGCAAAGTGTGACCTATAACCATGATGCCGCCAAAATGAACCAGATAACGGTGGGTGAAACAGGCTCCGGTTCACTGACTCCCAGCCTCTATTACCAAACACTGCACAAGTCGTACAGCAAGAGTGCGGCGAGCAAGAACAAACTATCGTACCGTACCCTTGCCGGGGTGAGCCTGTATAACCAAGTGGACGAAGCGGAAGCGTTGGACTCGGCAATGCTGGCACGGGCGAAGATAGAAGCCTTGAACGTGGCTGACCGCAGTGGCGGTGCGCTCGATGTGGCGTGGGCGGCAGAGGGAGGAAAGATAACCGACAAAATGAGAGACTTTGAGCGGAATATCAACCGTATCCTGCAAACAGGCGGTAACGGTGACGACCAAAGCTATTGGAAAGAGCATTACCAGATGTTCCAATGCGCCATAAAAGCCACGCAGGATGCCTATATGCCCAATGCCCAGCGCAAAAAGCAATACCTGCGCATCTATACGGACGTGGCAAGGAAGAATGAAGAACTTATCCGCTACCTTGTCCGACTGTATAACGCACGCAAGACCTCGGAACTGCTTGCTTCGACCAACCAAATAGAAAACAGGAAGGCGCAAGTGGCGGCTACCGCTATGGGGCGGTGGCGTTCTGCCGGGTGGACTACCGTGGGTGGCAGGAAATGAAAAAGGAAAGGGAAAAAATTATTAACTTTATAAATAGCAACAAACATGAATCATCAAAATCAAATGTTCAATCATCCGCGGGAGATTTGTACCACTCAACGGGAGGACGGCAAGGTGCTGTTCAAAGCAAGAAATGCAGCCAGGTATTTAGGGCATGCAGGCAGCGACATTGCACTGCCGGAAAACGGTAAGACTGTGGGACGTACCCGGTGGACACAGAAAGACAGGTTGCTTATCCATGCCCTGCTGAAAGCGGACGGCCTATTGCCGGTACATGAGATTGAACCTAAGACGGAACAAACGAAAATTTCCTCTAATATCCAGTAGCGTATGGCAGACAATATCTTATCGGACTTTGGCATTGACATCCTCGAAGAAGAAATAGACGATGTGATATTCCAAACCAACGAGTTCCTGTGTGACGCCACATTCACCGGCTCACAAGGCCCTTTTTGGTGGATTCTTCAAATGTGCATGGCATTAGCGGCACTCTTTTCCATTATCGTGGCAGCGAACATGGCCTATAAAATGATGGTGAAGCATGAACCGCTGGACGTGATGAAGCTATTCAAGCCGCTGGCTATTGCCATTATCCTGTCGTGGTGGTACCCTCCAGCAGATACCGGCATGAACCGAAGCGGAAGCAGTTGGTGTGTGCTGGACTTCCTTTCTTATATACCGAACGCCATTGGCTCATACACGCATGACCTGTACCAAGCGGAAGCCACACAGATAAGCGACAAATTCCAAGAGGTACAAGAACTGATATATGTGCGGGACACAATGTACACAAGCTTGCAGGCACAAGCGGATGTCGCCCATTCGGGGGTGAGTGACCCTAACCTGATAGAATCGACCATGGAACAGACCGGGGTGGATGAAGTGACGAACATGGAAGTGGATGCAAGCCGGCTTTGGTTTACTTCGCTGGTAAGCGGTGCAACGGTGTGCATTGATAAAATCGTGATGTGCATTGCGCTGATAGTCTTTCGAATAGGCTGGTGGGCGACGATTTACTGTCAGCAAATTCTTTTGGGAATGCTCACCATTTTCGGGCCGATACAGTGGGCTTTCAGTCTGCTGCCCAAGTGGGAAGGTGCGTGGGCGAAATGGATGACAAGGTATCTGACGGTGCATTTCTATGGTGCCATGTTGTACTTCGTCGGTTTCTACGTACTGCTGTTGTTTGACATTGTCCTTTGCATACAGGTGGAGAACCTGACAGCGATAACCGCCAGTGAACAGACAATGGCGGCATACCTGCAAAACTCGTTCTTCTCGGCCGGCTACCTCATGGCAGCCAGCATTGTGGCTTTAAAATGCCTGAATCTCGTGCCGGACTTGGCGGCGTGGATGATACCTGAAGGTGATACGGCATTCTCTACCCGAAACTTCGGTGAAGGCGTGGCACAACAGGTGAAAATGTCCACTACGGGGGCTATAGCACACATGACGAAATAAGGAATAATGAAAAATTGAGAATGCTGAATGAAAAATTTCGGAAGATAAGGAATAAATTGAATAAAACACGAAAAACAGTATGGTAATCAAAAACTTAGAGAACAAAATCAAGCTGGTGACGATATTCTGCGGATTTTTTCTTGCCGGATGTGTGCTCATCAGCCTGTCGAGCATCTGGACGGCAAGGATGATGGTGACAGATGCCCAGCAGAAAGTGTATGTACTGGACGGCAATGTACCCATTTTGGTACAACGGACCACGATGGAGGAAACGCTTGACGTGGAAGCGAAAAGCCATGTAGAAATGTTCCACCACTTTTTCTTCACGTTGGCACCGGATGACAAGTATATCCGCTACACTATGGATAAGGCGATGTACCTGGTGGATGAGACCGGACTGGCGCAATACAACACGCTGAAAGAAAAGGGATTTTATAACAACATCATGGGAACGAGTGCGGTATTCTCGATATTTTGTGACAGTATCAACTTCAACGAGGAAAAAATGGAGTTTACCTATTACGGGAGACAACGCATCGAGCGAAGGACTTCCATTCTCACCCGTGAGCTGGTGACGGCCGGCAAACTGAAGCGAGTGCCCCGGACGGATAATAATCCGCATGGGCTGTTGATAGTGGATTGGCGCACCCTGCTGAACAAAGACATTGAACAAAAGTATAAAAACAATTTCTGATATGAGCTGGAAGAAAATGGTTTTCGGAGAAAAGATGCCTGACAAGGACGATCCGAAGTACAAAGAAAGGTATAAGAAAGAGGTGGCGGCCGGCCGCAAGGCTGCCCGGCTATTGAAACTCGACAAGGCGGCAGGGGGCGTACAACGCTTTGCCTGCAAACATCCCCGGTGGTTTCTTGCCATTGTGTTCGGCATTGTGCTGACCTGCTTGGGGCATAACATCTACCGGATGGTAGCGGTATATCAAATCCACCAAACAGAAGAACGCATAACCGCCACGGAACACCAGGAACAATTATTGAAACAAAGACACAAGACACATGATGATAACAGACAAAATTAATTTCAAACAGCCGAAGTATGTGCTGCCTGCCATTCTCTATCCGCTACTGCTGATTAGCGGTTATCTGATATTTGATATTTTCGACACTGAACCGGCGAGAACGGAGAATGCCCTGCAAACGACGGAGTTCCTGAATCCGGAACTTCCGCAAGCACGTGTGGATAACAACGGTGGCATCGATGGCAAATATGAGAGCATGGTGAAATCATACGGCAGGATACAGGACTTTTCCGCCGTGGAGAATATAGAACGCAACAACAATGAAGATGACAAAGAAGCATACGAATCCAAATATACGGAAGACGACCTCGCCCTGCTCGACATGGAAGCGGACAAGCGGACGGAAGAACTGGAGCGGCTGCGTGAGATGCAGGAACGCTTGCGAAAAAGCGCCGAAAAAGGCGAGGCAATGAACAATGACACCGTTTCTCTACCCTTGCCCGACGAGGACGGGCGCATTGCCCGAAGCGAACAACGGCGCAAGGAAGCGTTGGCGGAACTGGACAAGGCTCTTGCCGAAGCGAGGTTGCAGGGTCGAAAAGGATTGGAACCTACACCGGATAATACTGACACATCCGTTTCCAGACCGATGACGACAGGAACGGTGACGGACAGAAATGTGGAAGTGAACGACAACATCGTGCATGAGATTGCCGATGATGCGGAGACCGGTCAGGTGGTGAAGAAAATCAAGACTTCCTCCGACTACTTTCACACCCTTGCGGAGAACGCGCCTGAACCCAAGCTGATAAAGGCAATCATTGACGAGAACATTAAGGCGGTGGACGGCTCACGTGTGCGGCTCCGCCTGCTCGATGATGTGGAAATCAATGAGACGGTGGTACCCAAAGGCTCATACCTCTATGCTACGATGAGCGGCTTCGGCAACCAGCGTGTGAAAGGCAGCGTGAAAAGCATATTGGTGGACGATGAACTGGTGAAAGTAAACCTGTCGCTCTATGACACGGACGGACTGGAAGGGCTGTACGTACCGGGCAGCGCTTTCCGGGAGACGGCACAGGATGTGGCTTCCAACGCCATGAACAGCACGATGAACATCAATAACGGTACATCGGGAAACGCTTTCTCCCAATGGGGAATGCAGGCTATACAGAATGCCTACCAGCGAACGAGCAACGCTCTATCGAAGGCGGTGAAGAAAAACAAGGCCAAACTGAAGTACGGCACATTTGTGTATCTGGTAAATGGCAGGGAGAAAAGGAAATAGAAGCATAGCGGAAGCATATACAATGAATGATAATGTAATAAACAAGAAAATAGAATGAATGCACGAATTAAAATCTTGAGTCTGGTGGCCGAGGTATTGGCGGTTTGTCCGCTGGCGGCACAGACCACGTATGAGGAAATGGAGCAACTGACGGTGAATGAACAGGTGACAACGGTGATAACAGCTACCGAGCCGGTGCGCTTCGTGGATATTTCCACGGATAAGGTTGCCGGAGACCAGCCTATCAACAATACTATCCGGCTGAAACCCAAAGAGGCGGGACACGAAGACGGCGAGGTGCTTGCCATTGTGACCATCGTGACGGAACGCTACCGAACGCAATACGCACTGGTTTACACCACCCGGCTGCAAGAGGCGGTGACGGACAAGGAAATACACGCTGTAGAGACCACAGCTTACCATAACCCGGCGGTGTCGCTCTCCACAGAGGACATATACCGGTTTGCCCGTAGGGTATGGACTTCTCCGGCTAGATACCGGAACGTAAGCTGCAAACAACACCGTATGACCATGCGGCTGAACAACATTTATGCCGTGGGCGACTACTTTTTCATTGACTTCTCGATAGAGAACCGTACACGCATCCGCTTCGATATAGATGAGATGCGAGTGAAACTCGCTGACAAGAAGGTGTCGAAAGCTACCAATGCGCAGGTGATTGAGTTACAGCCAGAAATGATGTTGGAACAGGGTAAGTCGTTCCTGCACGGCTACCGTAACATCGTGGTGATACGGAAAATGACTTTCCCCAATGACAAGGTGCTGACCATAGAACTAAGCGAAAAGCAAATTTCGGGGCGCAATATCTCGCTGAACATCGACTATGAAGATGTGCTGAATGCGGACAACTTTAATGAAGTCTTACTTAATGAAGAATGAGGAATCAGGCATGAAGAATTTTTATTTGAACAAGATGTTTGTATTGGCGGTAATCCTGTTTACCACTTGTGTTCCGGGATTTGCGGACAACCATAGGGGGAGGTTGCAGATTGGCACCGGACTCCTGTATGAGCGAGGCATGGACTTGACGGTGGCTTACGAACATGAGACACGTTATCATAACGCTTGGGAGTATTTCGGGAACGTGTATCTGAAATGGGACGAATGCGCTTCGTGCGGTCACGTATGCCCGAAGTCGTTTTGGAGCAACTACAACACGTGGGGCTTGGGCGTAGCCTACAAGCCTTGCGTGACACGAGGACGCAACCACCATGGCAACCTGCGCATAGGCGGTTCGCTCGGCTCTGACCGGCACAATGTGGTGGGCAGCGTACACGCCGGATATGAGCATAGTTACTCTTTGCGTAAGGGTTGGCAGGTATATTGGCAGGTGAAAAGCGACCTGATGATTGGTGGGAATGACTTGTTCCGCACAGGAGTGGTTATCGGGGTGAAATTGCCTATTAAATGAAAAAATTGCCGCTGAACTAATATACGGCAAGAAGTAAAAATAACAATAGGGGTAAATAAGGACCATAGACAATGATAAATAAAACACAGGATATGAATGAAATGCAGACACGAATGGAACAAATGGCAAGGGTTATTCATAATAAGGTAGGGAAAGGCATGAGACTAGGAATAATGTTTTTGGGGATGATTCCGGCTACAGCATTGGGGTTAGTGGCGTGTGATGAACACCGGGATTTTCCAGACACCGGCATGAAGGTGGGCCATATCCTTTGTACGGACGGTAAGGTAATGAGCTATGAGGACTACAGCCTATCGGGAAAGGAGGCCATAGCCGTGGTGTTCCACCTGAACCGGGATGAAGCGATGGCAGGAAACGGATATGCGGTCTATCTGCACGACCTTGCGCCGGAAGCCTTTGCGGACAGCATCGGGATTGCACAAGGCACATCGGCTGACTTGGCGGCTTTGGACGGCAATGAGAATACGTTTGCCTTGTATGAAACGACGGAGACGTCCTCGCCGATAGCTGAGCAGGTTTTTGATTTATGGAAGTATGGGCAGAGTGCCTACGTGCCTTCGGTAGCGCAAATGCGCTTGCTGTATGCCAGCCGTGAGGCGGTGAATCCGTATATCGAGCAATGCGGCGGTATGCCTATCCCGGACAGTGCCAACGAGTGTTGGTACTGGACTTCGACCGAAGTGGCCGGACAGGAAACCGCCAAAGCATGGTTGTATTCGACCGGTAGCGGTACGATACAAGAAACTCCCAAATGGCAAGCACACAAAGTGCGTCCGATAATCACACTGAATGAATAATCATCCAACCATATCACTATGGAAGAAAGTAAAGAATTACAGGGAGTATATAAGATATTCCGCACGGCAATCTATGTATCCTTACTTATAGAGTTCTTCATGTATGCCATTGACCCGGAGGTACTGGACTATTGGAACGGTGTGGTGTGTGATGTGCACAGCCGTATAAAAAGTTGGTTCCTTTACCATGATGGGCACTTGGTGTACAGTAAAATTGCCACATTCGCATTAATATGCATCACTTGCGTAGGAACGAGAAACAAGAAGCATTTGGAATTTAATGCACGGAAACAGGTGCTTTATCCATTGGTCAGCGGTATCGCACTGCTGATTATTGCTGTATGGCTATTCGGCTTTACGATAGACTTTCGACTATATTCCCTTCGGTTGAACATTGTTTTATATATGGTGTCCTCAGTAATCGGAACCCTATTGGTACACGTGGCGTTGGACAATATATCGAAGTTCTTAAAGGAAGGGTTGCTGAAAGACCGATTCAATCTGGAGAATGAGAGCTTTGAGCAATGTATGGAACTGGTGGAAAACAAATACTCGGTAAATATCCCGATGCGGTTCTATTATAAAGGCAAGTTCCGCAAAGGCTGGTGCAACATCACCAATCCTTTTCGTGGCACATGGGTGGTCGGCACACCCGGTTCGGGTAAGACATTCTCAATTATCGAGCCGTTTATCCGTCAGCACTCGGCAAAGGGTTTTGCGATGGTGGTCTATGATTACAAATGGCCGACACTTGCCACAAAACTCTACTATCATTACCTTAAAAACCAACAGCTCGGCAATCTTCCCGAAGGCTGCAAATTCTCGGTGATCAATTTTGTGGATGTGGAATACTCCAGACGGGTAAACCCTATTCAGCAGAAGTATATCAATAATCTCGCAGCCGCTTCGGAGACGGCCGAGACCCTGTTGGAATCTCTGCAAAAGGGTAAGAAGGAAGGCGGTGGCGGTAGCGACCAGTTCTTCCAAACCTCGGCGGTAAACTTCTTGGCCGCTTGCATCTATTTTTTTGTAAACTATAAGAAAGAACCTTACGACAAGGAGGGGAACAAACTGTGTGCAGAAATGACGGAAGAACCACAGACCAAACGGCTGAAACCGACCGGAAGGGTGTTTGACGCACAAGGAAATGAGGTGGAACCCGCCTACTGGTTGGGCAAATATTCGGATATGCCGCATATTCTATCCTTCCTGAACGAGAGCTACCAAACCATTTTTGAGGTACTAGAAACAGACAATGAGGTGGCTCCGCTGTTGGGACCGTTTCAAACAGCCTTGAAAAACAAGGCAATGGAACAATTAGAGGGTATGATTGGTACACTACGTGTTTATACCTCCCGACTTGCCACCAAAGAAAGCTATTGGATATTCCACAAAGACGGTGATGATTTTGACTTAAAGGTAAGTGACCCGAAAAGCCCGAGTTATCTGCTGATAGCCAACGACCCGGAAATGGAAGGAATAATCGGCGCACTGAACGCATTGATATTAAACAGACTAGTAACGAGAGTGAATACCGGCCAAGGGAAAAATATCCCGGTGAGCATCATCGTGGATGAGCTGCCTACACTATACTTCCATAAAATAGACCGGCTGATAGGTACAGCACGAAGCAACAAAGTAAGTGTGGCTTTGGGCTTTCAAGAGCTTCCACAACTCGAAGCGGACTACGGCAAGGTGGGTATGCAGAAGATTATCACAACGGTGGGCAATGTAGTATCGGGCTCAGCACGTGCGAAAGAAACCTTGGAGTGGCTGAGTAATGACATCTTCGGCAAGGTGGTGCAATTGAAGAAAGGCGTGACGATAGACCGGGACAAGACAAGCATCAACCTGAACGAGAATATGGATAACCTTGTGCCTGCCAGTAAGATTTCCGATATGGCTACGGGTTGGATATGCGGACAGGTGGCACGCGACTTCACAAAAACAAAAATCGGAATGCGAGACCAGCTGAACATACAAGAAGCGGAGGAATTTAAGACCTCCAAATTCTTCTGCAAGACAGACTTCAATATGGTGACCATTCAGAAAGAGGAAGCGGCATATGTGCCATTGCCCAAGTTCTACACGTTCAAATCGAGGGATGTGAGGGAGCGTATCTTGTATGCCAATTTTATTCAAGTAAATAAAGATGTGAAAGATATGATTAACGAGATTTTTCAAAAGAAAAAAGCTATCTAAAGTTTTGTATTATCAAAAGTTTATTCAGAGAGAACGGATATTCTGTTATAGAAAGAACTTTTTGAAAAACTTTTGATAATACTGTTATAGATTTACTTTCTTTCTACTCATTTATGTTTATTATGTTTATGCCATATTCCTTCATGTATTTCAGTAATAATTTTTGCGTACTTGTTTTTTTACATCTAATGATTTGATAGATTATTTATACTTAAAATGCTTCCGTTACTTGAAAAAGAATAGATTTTATTTTGTTGAAACATATAAACTATCCCATATTGCTGATATGGTATTATTGTTTTCTTTAAAACTGTTGTTGGTGCCATGTCAAATTGAGTATCTATAGTTTGATAATTGCTCTTGTAACATACATCATCATACATACACGGAATAACCTCCTTGCCTTTTTCGTCTATCATTCCCCACTTGCCTGATTTTTGGACAAATGTTATCTTTTCACGAAACGGATAAATTAAATCATATTGGCATTTTACAACTTCCTTACCTTTATTATTTATGCATCCCCATTTACCTTCTGATATCGCAAATGACTTCCCTACAGATCGAAGTTGCAGTCCGTTATTAACAATAGATAATTTTTTTTCAATCGGAAATATTATACAGTATACAGGAGTTATAGTATCCCCTTTTTGATTAATAAGCACTGTTGAACAAGGTGTTAAAATAGGCATTTTATCTTGGTCAGTGCCTATCTTCGCCATTGCTAAGGATTTATGAAATCCATATTCTCCAAAACAACTCACCCAATCATACATCATAGAAATTATAATATTCCCATTTCTATCCATAAATCCCCATTTCCCATTCTTCTTAACGGCGGCCAAGTTATTGCAATATTGCCTACCATCTTGAAATTTTTGCATGAAAACCAATTGATCATATTTATCTGCATAGTATACAGGAAAAGAATCACAGTGCATACAACTACGATTCATAAAAGGATATTCCCTTGTAACAGTACAGGAAACTTGCAATATAAAGAAAGTTACCAACCAAAACGATGGTAACTTTCTTAAAAATGTAATAGTCATAACACTCACCAACCAATTATACTTTCAAATGTAGAAGCATCAGCCCAATTGATAGCAATCCAGCAATTTTGACTATGATTTACATCATTAGTTGTATAGTAATAACGCATTCCTACTGGGTTGGCTCTTTCTACATCATTCTCTTCATAAATAGGTTCTCCATGCAAAACCATCCCATTTCTCAATGAATAGAATTCTTTGCTCGTTACTGGAGTTCCATAAACTCCATATTTTCCGTTCTTTCCTATTACACCAACTTGAATAGAACGTACATGTATAGTTTTCCCATTTCTGTTGACAGTGAAACTTCCTGTGGAAATAGATGTTGTCGGATCGAAGCCTATGACATCTTCAAAATAAAAAAAAGAGGGTGCATCCAGAAATTTATTCATTAATGCAATCGCTTGACTTTCTGATATATTTCCTGTGAATCTAGGCTCAACAGAACGGGTTTGCAAATTTTGAGTCCCTAGCATTTCATCTAAGTCATTAGTACATGATACAATAGATATACCCACTAATAATACTAATAAAAATCTCATTTTTTTCATCTTTACATAATTTAAATTTAACATAAGTAGATTTTAATTTCACATTAATCCAATCGCAATATTTTTATTGCTCTAATTGTTTCAATCAAATATATGCCATAATGTCGTCTAATATATGCCATGAACCTACTCTATCAGCTTTTCGGTATCCGCTCCTTTGTACAGTGAGGTCTGTAGTGATTATCGTCGACTTATAATCATAACTCAATACTTTTTAGTAAGAATAACCTTGTATTCTTGTGGTAAATATGCTTGCAAAACGATTCTGTTTTTAGATTTTTCCATAATCGTCCAACTACCAACTAAAGCACTATTTTTAAAAATAATCTTTCGTCCATCAATCTGGTAATATACTGCATTTACGGTTGCCGGATCACCACTGCCTTCTCCATTGATATACATTCCTTCTACAGCTGAATTAAACTCTATGATACCATATTCCTTGTGTTCAACTTTTCCGTTCTCGGTATATCTATTGAGTTCAACATCCCAAGTTGTTTGTATTAATTCTTGAGGTGTAAGTGATATTACATCGTCCTTATCATCATTATCGCAACCAACAAAAAACAGACATAGACTTGTTACCACAAATAATAATATCCTTTTCATAATCATTATTTTATAATCCTATAATTCTATACGAATTTGCCAGAGTAGCCATTGAAATAGATTTTGTCGGCAACGACTCAACCCAACTACGTATTCCGTAATCATCTAAAATCCAGTCTCCATCCAAATCATCAGTATAATGTGAAAACGCTATCTTATTTTCAGTGTCATAGATGTATTGAATACCGGTACGCGGATTTGTATATGTGTACATATTAGCTTCGTTAACTTTGGGAAGATCTATACACAATGGATTGCCAATTTTAGGGTTTAAACGTGTAACAGAATTAGAACTGATACGCAATTCATAAAAATTCTGCTTTTGTGTTTTTATATTCAATGCTTTTTGACTGAACACTGTAGCATTCTCATTTTGTCTCAACTCAGCATCAGATGCTGTAGAAGCATTACCAGAGCGGAGTACTATTCTATCTCCTTGCCGTGTAAATAGCACAGCAACAACATCATATAATGCCTCATTTGAAGAACTGTATCTTTCAAATACACGCATTATTTCAATGTGAGGTTCGACAAAACTTGGATATTTTTCTAGAAGATTAGAAGTAGTAGCATCTAACCTCTTCTTAAAATTTTCTTCTATGACAAATGCTGACAAAGGATATAGCCCATTATCTGTAATATCAATAATGGTATGTTTCTTACTATCTGACAATGATGCCACCCAAGGAGCCAAATCAAAATTAATATTAACAAGATTTTCTGCACTATTCATGCTCAATCCTACAGGGTCACCTCCGTAAATCCACATTTTTGTATATAATTGTTCCATGTTATACTCTGAAGATTCATAATTGAAGTTTCCTTTTCCAAATTGAAAGTCTCCGCTAACTGAGTTTTTTTTCCAAGAGAAAGAGGCATCTATACTTTTCTCCATTCCTGTTTCCTTAGAAGTACTACTACTACCATTGCGACTTAATCCTGTATAAAGAGCACAAGCTTTTCCTCCAGTAATATATCCTGTAAGTATGCACTCACCATACGTGTCTAATATATTTCCAAGAGTGGACGAATATAGATTTCTAAGAAATACAGGAGATAAACATTCACGAGCATAAAATTTACGTGCTCCATCTGATGCTTGAAGGTTAAAAGAAGAATTCTTCAACATCAAGTTCAGTTCTCCATATACAACTTTTTGTGATGATGTTAATTCTGATTTGAAAGTTTCTTCTGTTTTTTTCTTTCTTCCTAATTTAAATAGGCCCAAATTAAGTTGGAATCCAGAAGCCACTTTTTTAGTTTGCGATAACTTTGACTCATAACTATTATAATCAGAATAAGAAAAGCGTTCTGACATATACACCTGTAAAGAGCGTCCTGTTATATAGTCACTTCCATATTCTTTTACTTTCATCAAATCAATGACGGGCGATATAACATTTTCATAGTCACCCAAAATGGAATTTCCAATAGAATAGGAGTATCCCAAAAGCACATCTGAATTACCTATAATTCCTCCACTCTCATTTACAGCTCTTGTAGCTGTTTTATCCTCCAAAATCACAGGACGTGTACGAATTTCCTTAGGAAGTGCTGCGTTTCTTTCTTGTAGCACTACGACACCGTTATCATCTATTTCTGATTGCTCATAAAAAGATTCGTCATTCGTGCAACCTATTGCCATAAGACACAATGACAATGCTGTAAAGTGTAATTTGTTCATATCAGTTATATATTATTTTGTTACATAAATTTTACGTTCAGGATCAAATGATAGAGAATAATTTAATTCCTCACCTGTTTCCAAATCAAAATAGTGAGGTTCATTAATTGGTTTGTTAAGTTCTGGATCGGCAACAGAATAACCTCTCCATGTTCCTCTTACTTTTATTTCACGGTCCCCGTATTTTGCAACAGCAACATAAGGGACATTAAGTATAAAAGTTTTAAACTTAGTAGTCAGTTGCAATAAACATCTCGGTTTCATTTCAATACTCGTAGAATATTCTACTGGAGCAGATAATTTTTGCGTAGCACTTGAATAAATAGCATCTTTAGACTCATCACCCATTAATACAGCTTTTCCTGCAATAGGTCTAGGACGTGGAAATTTAATGGATGACGGAGAAGAAATGTTAACTTTTAAAGTACCTGCCGTTTCATAGAAATTGGATGTTTCTTCTGCATTAAAATTTATTGTAAGATTTTCGTTTGTAGTATATTCATGTACGTTTGTCAAACTAGTTACCTTAGATATTACTGCGCCATTTGATATTGTTGCATTTTCCAAATCAAAGGTTACATTTTGCAAAGTAAATGAAGCTGTAGGAGTAATTAAAAACTCTTGTTGAGCGCGGTAATTTACTCTCTGGGCATATCCCAATTTATTGTTAGCTTTAGCCTCAAGTACGTGATAAAAAACAGACCAACTATTATTCGGATCAGATTGTCCTAAATATGATTCACTTTGAATAGAAAAGTACCCCTTATAAGTAGATGGTATAAGATCCCAACCTGCACTATATAATGACCCTGAATTATCTTTTGCTGTCATCAGAATCTTATCATCTGGAGCATTTGTGTAATAACCGACAGATAATGGTGTGTTTGAGGCACTAGAATATATCAAATATGGAATGCCAGATGTTGCCGGAAGAATTTTAAGATAAAACCGGCTTCCTAATGATGTCGATGAATTTCCCAATGTAACCTCTTTTCCTGCTCCATCACAGAAAAGATAAGAATTTGAAGTTGTAGAACCACTTGCGACAGTACGAACCTTAATCGTTACCGGAAGTTCTCGAATCGCATAGATGTTAGATGAAAAGAAATCATCTACAGTTGCATCAAGAGCTTGTACTTTCCGATTGTTAGAGTACATTTTCTCATAACGTGCCTTCAACTCTTTAAGTTCTTCTGTTTCTTCAAGAGACACAAGTTCTCCCAAATCAATCGTATCACTTAGGCATGACCGTGTCAAAGAGGCATTTTCTGGAACATTCTCAAAAGAATCTTTAGCGAATTCCTCCATTTCATTTGTACATGCTGCCGCGAAAGCAGCAACAAATAACAGCATTGAAATTTTACTTTTCATAATTATACTATTAAAATTAGACATAAGTTATCTGCATGTTTCACACTGAGTGCAAATATACAACTATTTTAATTAACAGTCTATACTGTTTGTTTTTAGAGTAAGCATTTAATATACATTAACAATACATAGCACTTACGGTAACTACTCAGGTATCTTAAATATCTTATTATCAATCGACTAAATCGTTGAGAAAAACTCATTTTGCAGGTTTTACCCTTAAAATGCTTAATATTATAAAATTATCACCATTGATAATCAGGTAATTAAGTTGATTTAGATACCTGAGTAGTTACGCACTTACGTAGCTAATCAGTCTACAAAAAAGGGGTACATTTATCTTTTTCTAATTGCTCAAGCATAGTCAGAGTGGCATTTATTTAGATTTTCGTTTTTCTTTCTTTGCTATTTCGTAAGTTCTCGACCCGATAAAATGCAGTCTAGCCAATAACTTTATCATCTAAAAACTTCTTGTTTTGCAGAAATTATAAGGCGATGGAAAAACACAACTATTATATATTCATTGTTAGTATCATGCTAGGCATTTCAAGTTAATCCCAGAGAATGGCTTACCGATATAATTGCTTGGTTACCATGATTACAAAAAGATAAGGGAAAAAACTAAAAAAGTTACCACCCAATTATTGGAAATAGAGAAGCCCCAAAGGAATCTAACAATACTTTAATGAAAAACATATCATAAACAGAGAATCGCTATAAACTTATCCAAGCAATTAAAGCAATTATAAATCATCGACTTATAAGGATTTAACAAAAAAATAAAGGGAATAACGACACAAGTATGACAGATTTGTTAAACGATATATACACAGACGGTTGCAAAACGAAAAAGTACCGTTTATCCGACTTCTTCAATCGGTAGTGGGACGAGTACACATAACACCCGACTGAGTACATCACCTTCGAACAGTATAAGGCGGTGAATGTTATCCGTGTGTGCCGTACAACTGCTTTGGGAATAGACATATATGCCAGCCCCGATTGTGGCGAGATATGGGAAATCAGTCATAGCTGCAAGAACCGCTTTTGTCCGTCATGTGGCTGGCGTGACACGCTGAAATGGGCGGCTCGTATGAAAGAAAAGATACTACGAGTGCCGCACCGCCATGTGGTGATGACCTTGTCACATATCCTATTGGACTTTGTGAGGCGTAACAAGAAAGAAATGCTGAATATCCTGATGCGTACTTCGGCAGATACGCTGAAAGACTGGATGATGCACAAGTTCGGGTTGAAAACCAGGGTGATTGCCGTACTGCATACCTATGGGGAAACAAAGCAGCTTCATGTACACACGCACATGATTATGTCATGGGGCGGCATCGACAACGGCAATAAGATAGTCGTTCCCGAACATGATTATGTGCATATCCCTCTATCCGCAAGGTGTTCCGTTACAAGTTTGAAAATGCGTTGATTAGATTGTTCGATACGGGTAGGCTGGAGTATGATTTCCACGACCTCATGGAGTTTATGGTTTATGGGCTTCATCAAAAAGGTGGAGAAGAAAAAGGACTGAATAGTGCATTTGGAACAGCCCTTACAGATGCCGGAGCAGGTGATACAATATGTAGGCAGGTATTCCAAGCGGGCGTGTCTGAGCGAGTACAAGATTACGGCAATGGACGGTGAGAACATTTCATTCCGATACCGTGATTACAAAAACTCACCCGACAGGAGAAACCCGGTTCAAAAGGAACTGACACTGCATTACCGTGAGTTCTTCCCCGGTTGTTGCGACACATTCCCCTGCGCTATTTCCGCATCGTGAGGTACTACGGCTTCTATTCCAACAAAGGCAACCTGCCGGAAGAATACTTCGGACGGGATGAAAGCGAAATAAAAGAAGCCGAGTTGCAACAGGCAGAAAGTGAATACGAAAATCTGTATTTCTGCGAGCATTGCGGACGGATGAGAGTTTACAGCCCCACTACAGTAACGAGTAGTGACATCACATATACGGTTGTACTGAAGCATTGCGACATACACCGGAAAAAAGCGGCATGACAGCAACATGGGATAGCTATGCCCTGCCGTGAACAGAAACAGTAAAATCCCATAAAATGGAAGAAAGGAGAACCAAAAAATGAATGAAATACGAATAAGAGCAGTAATAAGATGAACGGGTGCGGGCATGAGCTTCACACCTCTTTCTGTCGGAAACAGCAGTCAAAAATTGAAGTTCTATATAATATGAATAGAGCATGGCGGGTAAAACTGCCTTGAACAAGGAAAGATACCACCTAAACGGTGATCCTTTCCAGACATTAGATGCATATAGTGATTCTATGAATTTATACAGGTACTTTATCGGGAGCTTACTTTAAATCGACTATTTACCAACTCTAATTACAGTTTCGCGTAACCTTTATATAATAATTTATGCAAACTATTAGTATAATAACATGCACTAGTAGCCGTCGATTAATTCGAAAAGTATTAATTATTCTTAATACATAGAATTTATTTATCATTAAACAGTACGTATTGTTTATTTTTTACTTTCTTTGCACTCCATAAAATTGTGTCTGATAGCCTAGTTGCTAACTGACCAACTTTTTTGTACCTATTTTATTATTGCGAAATGAAGGAAATTAAAAAGAAGAATTGGTATGTATTTTATACATCTCCAAGAGCAGAAAAAAAAGTGAATGAATATTTACTTTCATTAGGCTATGAATCTTTTTTGCCACTCAAAAGCGAATTTAAGATTTGGAGAAATAGACAACGTAAACTTATCAAGTCACCTCTCTTCCCAAGCTATATTTTTGTTTTAGCTACGCGTAATGATATTTTTGACATAAACAGGATTTATGGTATTTGTTACTGTGTTACTTGTGCCGGAGTTCCTGCTGTAATTTCAGGCAATGATATAATGTCATTAAAAATAATGCAAGAGATGGATGTGGAAATATTGAGAAACAATGAATTTAGCTCTGGAGATAAAATTCGCATTATAGATGGACCGTTATGTGGTTATGAAGGGATATTAATTGAAATAAAAGGTAAGAAAAAGTTTGGTGTAAGTATTAGCTGTGTAAATCTTACAGCTGTAGTTGATTTGAATACCTCAAAAATGGAAAAATGTGATATATCTAATAATTTTAGAGAAGTGATTATATTTAAATGATCGACCAGTCAAAGAGTGGGTTCTACTTAAATAATTACAAGTGTAGAGTAAAACCACAGACTTACTGTTTGATAAAGAACATGTATTTACAATACTCTAAAATGGAAATTAAAAATATAAAGATTCTGTGTATCTAGGACAAGTCTGAATAAGATTTCTAAGTTGCTATTGAAGAAATAAATAACACTTTTTATAGCAGCTATATAAAAAATAATCGTGCACACTCACATAAAACTTATTCATTCTTATGTGTTGGATACTTAACAAATTAAATAGGAGGTGAACTAATTATGACACGTAATTTATTTGAAGGAAAAAATGTTTTAGTTGTTGGTGGCAATAGCGGAATAGGATTAGCTGCTGCCAAAGCTTTTTCCCAAGAAGGAGCTAACCTTATTATAACTGGAAGAAATGTTGAAACCTTAACATCTAAAGCAGATGAAATTGGAGGCAGAACATCAGCCTATCAATGTGATGTTACTGATATGGAACAAATCAAAGATTTAGTTGTGAAAGTTGAACTAGAGTTTGGCTATATTGATGTACTATTTATTAGTGCCGGCCAATACTCTTCTGGTTCAATCAATTCAGTCACAGAAGAGAACTGGGACTGGCTCATGGATACAAATTTGAAAGGAATGTTTTTTACAATACAGGGTATGCTTCCATTAATGGGTAATCCAAGTTCTATTGTACTAATGGGGTCGATTGCAGGACGTTTAGCAGTAGCAGAGTCACCAGTTTATGCAGCAAGCAAAGCTGGAGTTCGTTCTTTAGCACGTTCATTAGCTGCAGATTTTGTTACAAAAGGAATTCGAGTGAATGTTGTTAGTCCTGGCCCGACTGACACACCTGCTTATAGAAAATTGAAAGGCGAAGGTAACACACTTCAGCAAGTGGAGTGGGAAAAAAAATTAAGCACTATACCGATGAATCGACTAGGAACACCTGAAGAAGTGGCTAAAGCAGTATTGTTTCTGGCCAGTTCAGACTCTAGTTTTACAACCGGAGCAGAAATTCTAGTGGATGGTGGCGAAGTTTATTTAAGCTAAAGAGACATGGTTAGTATCGTGTATATTCACTATGGTTCTTCTGCTTATTTATAATCAAAGATTATCGACAGAAAATAATCATATTTTGATTAATTGACTTATAATAAAGAGCAAATATTTTATCAAAATAAATAGTTATGAATGACAACAATTATAATCCAAATGAAATTGAATCAAAATGGTATAAAAAATGGGAATGCTCAGGCGTATTTGATTCTATTCCTAACAAACAAAAAGCTTTCACTATAACCATGCCTCCTCCGAATGTAACAGGCGTATTGCATATGGGACATATTTTGAATAATACAATTCAAGATGCATTTATAAGATATGCTAGAATGAAAAATTATAATGCCTGTTGGCTTCCAGGAATGGATCATGCATCAATTGCAACAGAAAATAAAGTTGTTAGTGCATTACAAAAAAAGGGAATAGAGAAAAATGATCTTTCAAGAACAGAATTTCTGAAGTACGTATGGGATTGGAAAGAAAAACATGGAGGGATAATTTTAAAACAATTAAGATATTTGGGAGCATCATGTGATTGGAAAAGAACTAAATTCACAATGGATAATGATATGTCCGAATCAGTAATTGACATATTTATTGATCTCTATAAGAAAGGTGTAATATATCGTGGTGTTCGGATGGTTAATTGGGATTCAAAAGCTCAAACTGCTCTTTCTGATGAAGAAGTTATATACAAAGAAACTGAATCTACGTTGTACTATATTAGATACTTAATTGAAGGAAGTAACCAGTTTTTAGAAATTGCTACAAGTAGACCTGAAACTCTTTTAGGGGATTCTGCTGTATGCGTTAATCCTAATGATCAGAGATACATCCATTTAAGAAATAAATATGTAATAACACCTATTATAGGACGCAAAATACCAATAATATTTGATGATTATGTTGATTCAGAGTTTGGTTCTGGAGTACTCAAAATAACACCTGCACATGATATTAATGATTATTGCATAGGCCTAAAATATAATCTTGACATTATTAATATTCTTAACAATGATGGGACCGTAAATGAACTTGGTGGGAAATTCCAAGGGCAAGATCGTTTTGAATGCAGGGCTAATATTTTGAAAGAATTAAGGGAGTTAGGATTATTAGTTAAAGAAGTTCCATATATTAATAATATAGGATATTCTGAAAGAACAAACTCCATAATAGAGCCTAAATTATCAACACAATGGTTTTGTAAAATGAATGAATTAGCAAAACCTGCAATTAATGTTGTAACAAATAATCAGATCAAGTTTTATCCAGATAAATACAAAAATATATATTTACATTGGATGAACAATATTAAAGATTGGTGTATTTCTCGGCAATTATGGTGGGGACAAAGAATACCAGCTTACTATATTGATAACGGAGAATATGTAGTTGCCAAAGATATAGAGGAAGCTTATATCATATTCAAACAAAAATATCCAGATTTAAGCATTACTGATTTAAAGCAAGACGAAGATGTTTTGGATACATGGTTTTCTTCTTGGTTATGGCCCATATCGTCATTTGGTGGAATTCATGATAAGAATAATGAAGAATTGAAATATTACTATCCAATTAATGTTTTAGTAACGGCACCTGATATTATCTTTTTTTGGGTAGCACGAATGATTATGTTTGGATTATATTGGAAAAATGAAATACCTTTTGAAAAAGTTTGCTTTACAGGTCTTGTCAGAGATAAGTCTAAAAGAAAAATGTCTAAATCTTTGGGTAATTCACCGGACCCGATTGATTTAATAAATAAATATGGAGCAGACGGAGTACGTGTAGGAATGCTTTTGTGTGCACCTGCAGGTACCGATATAATCTTTGACGAACAGCAATGTTTGCAAGGACGAAATTTTGTAAATAAATTGTGGAATGCTTATAAATTGATTAATAGTTGGACCGTTGATAACAACTTGCAACAGCCTACTTACTCTCAGCAAGCAATAGAATGGTTTACTAATCTCATTTCTTATACTCAATTAGAAATAGAACATAATATAGAAAATTGTCGGATGTCAGATGCTTTGCATAATGTTTATGAGTTGATATGGGATAATTTCTGTCCATATTATTTAGAGATAATAAAGCCTGTTGATTCTAAAAAGATTGATAAAACAACAATGGAATCAACAAATATAATATTTTCGGCAATATTAAAATTTGCACATCTTTTTATCCCATTTGTGACAGAAGAAATATGGGCTAGAATGAAATATAATAGTTCTGGTTTGCTAGCCACATCAAAATGGGATTGTAATCCGATATATGATAAATATATAATTGATCAATCCGAGCAATTAAAATGCATAATTTCAAAAATAAGAAAGTTCAGGACAGATTATAAGATTTCTCACAAAGAATCTTTAAAGTTGATTATTAGATCAAATCAGCGTACATTCAAAATTGACATAATAAAAAAGATGTGCAATTTATCACTTGTTGAATATACTGATGAATTAGTGGAAAATTCATATTCATTTATAGAATATTCAAGTGAATTTTTTATTACAGGATATATAAATCGCCAAAATGAAAATCTTTTAGATAATATAATAGACAGAATTGAATATTTCAAAGGATTTATAAGTAAAATAGAAGAAAAGCTTAAAAATGATTCTTTCATTAACAAAGCTCCTGAAAGTATAATAAAAAGAGAAAAACAAAAATTAGAAGATTCAAAGTCTCAATTACTATTACTTCAAGAAAAAATGAGAACTATTACAAATGAGTGATAAATAGAACGAATAATGTTAGCATTACAATAGACATTATATAGATTAAATTGTTATATGGCTCATTTTGTGAGTTATTCTAAAGTTGTGTAATCCACAAGCAATAAGAATTACCATATCTTCGAAACCGAATTTATGGCATCTGAATCGTTCTTTAACAATACGACATTTTTTCATACCACCTATGGCATGTTCCACTTTAATCCTGATTCCGGAAATTCGCCTATTCTCTTGCTTTTCAGCAGTTATAAGTTCTTTTCCCTTAGGTTTTTTTGGGGCATGCACACTTCAATGACCTTCGTATGTGGAGCTAAGCCACACAATCCGAAGGTTTCCGATACAAAGCAGGTTGTTCTTTATGCTATGAGTTTTTTTACCACTATAACATGCTGACTGCCTGTCTTCGTCCGTAGGACTCTGAATGGTTCTCTCTGTTCCATCCAACAGAACATCCTCACATCTTTGAAGAATGTGTATCAGTCATTTGGAGTTACGGTCGGGCAATTCACCAAGTGTCTTCAATGTATGGCGGAGAATTTCTGAAAGAAGGTGAATCCACCTATTGGCTTAAGGCCGGGTCATTTCAAACTGGAAGGCATGGAGTTTCTGAAGAGGATTGGTCTTCAGGTATACTTAATATAAAGAACATCTAATCTTGAACCAAAGGCGATACACTGGTCTTCCTGTTGTAAGAAAAATACGTTGACACACTTTACCCTCCAGAGTAAAATAGCGCAATTTCATCCCAATGGTACTTGAAAGTTATTAGCAAGGCATCAAACTCAACAGGGGGTAACCCTGTCGTAGCAGCACTTGGTTATGACGGTGGCGAATCTTGTCGTAATACATCAATTGAACTTTTTAGACCACAAAGATAGGAAAAGAACGCTTTAATCATTTATTCGATATAAATTCTAATTATAAAAATGAAAATAGGTGTAGAACTTGAATTTTTTATTTGTCATAAGAGCGATGAAACTTTCTATATGCCCGATATTATATCCAGATATTTGAAATATAATAGTGGATTCATTTCGATGCAGAAAGATAGCAACGGAATATGTATAAAAGCAAAAAATGAATTAGGTGTAACAATATCATTCGAATTTACATATAGTATTATAGAATTTTCAATAGACCCTCAATATGATATTCTAAGCTTGCATTCCATAATCAATACTGCTATATATGATTTTTCATTATTCATCGATCATTATGAATTAATGTTAATTTCTCATGGCATAGCTCCTTTTAATATACAATTTAAATATGTGAATAATCCGTATTACAAATTAATTAGAGAATTTCACGGAAACGATAATATAGCAAAGATATGTTCGTCTCAATCACATATAGACTATAAAGACGAAGATCTAATTAAAATAATTAATACATATAATAAGTGTAATTGGATTAATGCTCTTTTATTCTCAAACAGTCCACATATAGTAAATAGCAATAAAACGATATTATGTTACAGGGACTATATTTGGAAATTTAGTAGTCATGGGAGAGATAGTAATAATATATTAATATCGAAAGAATTTAATGATATTGAAGATTTGAACGCTTTCAATAATTCAAAATTAATATTTATGGTGTATAGAGAGTCAAAGCCTATATTATTATCTCAAATTCCTTTTAATCAATATGTAACATTGAAACAGGTAAAGGGATTACAATTTGATGAAGATTGTATAAGTGAAACATGGATACACCCTTCGGTTGATGATTATAAATATCTACGTTCATATCAAAATGTTGCAATTACTAATCGTAGAACTATTGAAATTAGAAGTGATTGTCAGCAGCCATTTAATAGATTGATTTACCCTGCAGTGTTTAACTTTGGCTTAAAACAGGCTGTTAATGAAGTCTCTAGCTATCTGAATAATATTAATTTTAATTTTTTTCAGCTGAGAGATGATGTTGTACAGAACGGATTTGACACGAAAATTGTGGAAAGCAAAAAATGGTTAACGGGAATATCAATAAATATTTTGTATATTATCAAAGAAAAGTATCGTTCTCGTGGATTTGGTGAAGAAAAGTATGTTGATGTTTTAATAAATCAGATGATTGAAGAAATCAATCCAGCCATAGAATATTTAAGCATTAAGAACAAGAAGGAATATTTTATGGCAGAGTGGAGAGATTTTTTAAAATCCAAATAAGATTTTGAAAAATGAAAAAAAGAAAAATTGTAGGAATTTGTTCATCTGTTGGGAACAAAGCTAAGGCAACGAATAACACTTATCCTATTATATTCATAAATAGGGTCTTTATTGAAATATCTCATAGTTACAATCTCATTCCAATTATCTTATCACCTACTGTAGATATAAGTGAAATTGAACAGATGGCAAATATGATTGATTTTCTAATCCTGACTGGAGGAGAAGATATTCATCCACAATTTTACAATGAGGTAATAAATTATGACTATTATGAATATAATGCATGTAATCCAACTTTAGAACGTGATTATTTTGAAATCCAATTATATAGTATAAGCAAATCATTAGGAAAGTCTATACTTGGCATTTGTAGAGGAATGCAAATAATAAATATATCAGAAGGAGGGACTTTATGTCAAAACATAGATACATATTTAGAACATTCAATTAGGAAAGATGGATGGATTCCATATCATAGTATAAAGATTAAAAAAAATACAATTCTTCATCAATTATTAGATATAGAAGAATATACGGTCTCTTCTACGCATCATCAATGTATAAAAAAGTTGGGAATGAATATTGTAGCGAGTGCTTATTCAGCAGATGGTATTGTGGAAGCTATTGAACTATGTAGCGATAAACAAAAAATTATTGGTTTTCAAGGGCATATTGAAAATATATTAACAAATTACACCGAGTATAACAAAATTATTAAATATATACTATCATGATAGAAAAAATAAGAGAATCAATCAAGGATATTGAATTCTATAATAGTATTAATGATTTATTTATTAATAATAGCTTAAATAAATTAGTAATTATTGATAAATCTATGATCATGAAAAGTTTCCCTAACAAATGGATGTCTAACAAAATAAAAGAGGCATTTATGTGTGAAAACTATGAAAGCACATATACTTCTGGCTCAACTAGTGAAAGAATGCAAATAGTTAGACCGAAAGATTGGTGGAAAGGAGAATACAAGAGAACGGCCAATTATAATAAATATCTTATGCAAAAAGAAATAAATAATTGGAAAAAAGCTATACTTACTACTGCAATATGTTCAAATATGGCTTGTTATTTGGAGACGCCTTCTTACGAGGAAAGAATTATACATAATACCTTATTCTTAAATATTCATCCAGATCCTAATACATGGAAGAAAACTGATATTGAAAGAATATGTTATGAAATAGAGTTATTTAAGCCTCTTTATATTGATGTTGATCCAATCTATTTATCTATATTGCTAAATAAAATATCAGATTATGGGATTAACTTTCAGTATACGCCTCAGGCTATCTCTTTATCATATGAGTACTGTACAAAAAATATACGTAAATTTATCGAGTCACATATTAAGTGCCCAATATTCAATCTTTATGGTTCAACTGAAATTGGATATATCCTATGTGAATGTGAGTGTGGACAAATGCATTTATGCGATGATTTAATTCAAGTTGAATTAATTCCATTCAAAAATCGAACAGACTTGTTCAGTTTGATAGTAACCTCGTTAAGAAACCCTTTTATGCCATTTGTGAATTATAAAACAGGGGATATTGTAAAAGCAACGAGCAGTAACAATAAATGCGAATGTGGATTAAGAACGCCAACTAACATTCAATGGGTCATGGGTAGAGAGAAAGATATAATAACTTTTGGAGAAACAGTGATGACTTATGGTGATCTTGACGAGATTGTATATTCATTATCTAATAATTTGATATTTGTCTACCAATTATTGTTAGAAGAAAAAAAATGGTAACCTCATATTTAGATATACAACATTTAATAAAAAGGATATCCCTCAAATACATAAAACAGATTTTAAAGCTAAAATAAATGAATATTTCGGTACAAATATTTCTGTTAACTTTATATTCGAACAATCCATTAGACCTGAGATCTCAGGAAAATTTGCCATTATAAAAACAATATAAAATGAAATCACATTTTCCTATAATCAATTATTTTGAAAAAAAACATATAATATATGCAGATAGTGCTGCAACAACATTAAAACTGAAGACTGTTATTGACTCTGTCTCCAATTTTTATTCATTTGAAACATCAAATGTGTTTAGGGGACTACATCTACTTGCAGAAACCGCTACTGAGAAAGTTGAAATGTCAAGAGATATAGTAGCAGCTTTTATAGGTGCAAATTCATCAGAAATAGTATTTACCAGTGGGGCGACAGAAAGTATTAATATTGTAGCAAATGGTATTGAATATGAAGATGATTCAGAAATAATTGTTTCTATATTAGAGCATCATTCAAATTATTTACCTTGGATTGAGAAGGCTAAAGTTATTAGTCTGGAAATAGACGAATATGGGTATATTGATATAGAACAACTAAGAGATAATATAACATGCAAGACCAAGCTTATTGCAGTAACTTATATTTCAAATGTGACAGGTAATATTCAACCTATAAAGAATATAATTGATATTGCACATCAAAATGGCATAAATGTATTAGTTGATGCTACTCAAGCTATTAGTCACATACCAATTGATGTAAAAGAAATAGATTGTGACTATTTAGTTTTCTCATCACATAAGATTTTCGGTCCATCAGGAGTTGGTGTATTATATTGTAAAGATTCATTGTTAGATAAGTTGAATATTTTAAAATTCGGAGGTGGAATGGTAAATAGAATTTATAGTAATCGGAATATTATATATAAAGATCCTCCTTATAGTTTTGAAGCAGGAACTCCTAATATAGAAGGTATTATTGGACTTGGTGCTTCACTCGATTTTTTTAGAAATAATAGATTAGCCATCTATAATCACCTAAGGGCCCTAAATGCGTATATAGTTGATAAGTTTAGACAATTTGATTTTGTAAAATTTCCATTTGTTTTATCAAAAGAACATATTCCTATCTTTTCAATACTACCTCATAATACTATTCTAAATAGTTTGGAAGTTGCAAAAATATTGGCGACAAATTATGATATAGTAATTAATCACGGGTATCAATGTTCGCAGCCATTATATCGAAAATTTCACATTGATGGTGGTGCTATACGCTTTTCATTTCATGTATATAACACGAAAGAGGATGTTGATTATATATTCGAGTCTTTATCTAACATATTAATATCAACTAAAATGTAATAATATCTTATGAGAAAAATTCTATTAAACCTTGAAATTTCTACAAAGTGTAGAGCTGCATGTTCTATGTGTCCAAGAAAACATGTTCCTAAAAATAAATTTATAGATGATGATTTGGTAAATATCATATCAAAAGAACTGGATGATACTTTTTGGGAAATTGATTTATCAGGAAGAGGAGAACCAACTTTACATCCAAAATTTCATGAACTGTCTCGTATTATAAAAAATAATTCAAACACCCAATTAGCAGTAGTAACAACTGCTGATAATTTGACTGATAAAGTGAATGATACTTTTAGAGAATATATTGATGTAATTAGACTTTCTGTAAGTTCTTACGATGAGAAAATATTCAAGAAAGTACATTGTGGATTGAATTATAATAAAATATGGGACAATATAAAACGACTGGGTAACGAACATGCGTATAAAACTGTTATACATTTGACTGGAGGAAGTGTAATTTATGAAGGATTAGAGATTACAGTAGAAAAACTGCGGGAGATTGGCTTTAGAGAATTTAGATTGTTTCCGCTATGGAATAGAGCGGGAGATAATGAAGTAAAAGCCAAAGAAGAGGAATTTAGACATGATATAATAGAAAAATTAGGTTTAAGATCTTCAGAATCAGAATATGATGGTGGTAATAGTAGCGATTATATTAATGATTATAAAAGAAATAAGCTTACTAATCCTAAGTATTGTATTGTAGGTGATAGCAGTCTATTTATTACTTATAACGGTGACATATTAGGTTGTTTTCAAGATTTCTCCGGAAAGTGTATTGTGGCTAATATTCGCAATAGTAATCTCAAGGATATAATTAAGCATAAGAAAGACAAAGTTGGCAGATATGAATTTTGTTCAAATTGCAATTCGAATATTGCTATATTAAATATTGATTAACAAATAAAAAAAATAAAATTATGAATTATCAATTATCAGTGGGTTTCAACGGGAAAAAAGATACTCTGTTGAAAATTATCAATTCTTCGAATAAAGTAGGTGATGTCTATACAGGAGGTCTTAGTGGAAAAATCTATGGTGGGCGTTTTCAATATGAAGATTCTTATGAGAAGATTAAAGAGAATATTGAAATATGCCATAAACATGGAATAACTCTTTCGATTACTTTAAATAGCCCAAGTGGAGTTCCAGAAAAAAGTGATAAAATTTGGTGGGATGACATTGCAAATTACCTTTGCGAATTAGAAAGTATTGGAGTTGATAAAGTCATTTGCTCGCATCCTTTTCTGATTTCTCTGGCAAAAGAGAAAACTAATTTAATTGTAGTAGCTTCAACTATTGCTGAAATATCTAATGTGAGATCAGCTTTGTATTATGAGGAATTAGGAGCCGATATTATAGTACCTTCAGTGAGTATAAATCACGACTTGAAGGAATTAATTTTAATGAAGGATAATTTACAGCATGCCACATTAAAAATACTTGTAAATGAGGTTTGCCTAGGAAATTGTCCTTATAGACGGTTTCATCATGCTCATTTATCAAAGGCAAACCATAGAAATTATGATATAGACTATACATCTTCATGCACTAAAAAATATCTGGATAATCCTTACTTGTTTTTAACTAACAACGTGATTCGCCCCGAAGATTTAAAACTTTATGAAGGCATATGTGACAATTTCAAATTGGTTGGTCGCACAATTGAGGATGATATTCTTGTTAATATGATAAAAGCTTACGGAAATGAATATTATGATGGTAATCTCTTAGATATATTGGATAATCGATTTCAGAGAGTTATCAATATCCCAAATAATAAGCTCAATGAATTAATTTATAAAAAAATGAAATGCGACAAAAATTGCGCTAAATGCGGATATTGTAAAGATTTGTACACTACAATTCAAAATGAATTCGTATGAAAAAAGTAGGGTTGTGGATGTATAAAAATGATGGTGGTGATATCATTCAAGAACGTTTAAAATCAAAACTGATAAAAAACAACATTTTTGTACTGAATGATTTTGATTTACGAGATTGCTACATAGTAAATGATAAAATACTAACAAGTAATGGATATGACTTAACCAAATTAGATTGTTTGTATTACATGAATGCAGATGAACAATCGGAACATCAGCTGGAGATATTAAATGCACTTAGCATTAGTGGAGTTAAACTAATTAACCCCTATAATTCGCACATAAATGCTAGAGATAAATTTGTATCAAATTTCATCTTAAGAAAAAATAACATATCCGTACCCCGTGCTTCGTTGATTCCTTATAAAGATAACGACAAAATCAAGGTGATATTCGATTTATTTAAAACTGTGATTTTAAAACCTCGTAATAGACATGGGGGAAAAGGTATCCAGAAGTTTACTAGTTATGAAACATTCAAAGATTTTCAAGAGTTTGTAAATGGATATGTCGATAATTTTTATTTTGAAGAATTTATTGATTTTGGAGACCATGATTATCGAATTGAGATATTTAACGGAAATGTTATCGGAACTTATGCTAGAGAAAAAACTCATACTTTCAAAACAAATATCTCATCTGGAGGAATAATGAGGCCATGTTCTGTATCTAATGAACAAATTAGTTTAGCCCAAAAAGCAGTTGAATCCTTGAAGATAACAACGTCAATTGTAGATATTGTTACAGACAGGAATAAGCGAAATTATATTTTGGAAGTGAATCCTATTATGGGGATATTCGTTGAAGCTGGCATGAAATATAGTGATAAATCAATAATAAAAAATCCCGATTTATCATATTCAAATGACGAATTGAAACTTAATGTATTGGTTAATTATATAAAACAAATAATCGAATAATATTATGACAAAAGGTAACTTGAATAATTTGGATAAAAGCTTTGTGCAAAATCTTAGTAATAATTGGGCACTTGTTACGTCAGGCGCATCGGACAATTATAATATGATGACAGTAAATTGGGGTGGCATAGGTTTTCTATGGAATAAACCTGTTTTGTTTATCTTTATACGGCCTGAACGTTATACTTTTGAATTTATTGAGAAGTATGATTATTTTTCTTTGTCTTTTTTAAAAGATGATTTTTCTAACGTTCATGAAGTTTGTGGAATGCAATCAGGACGATATATCAATAAGACCTTAATTCCGCAACACTATAATTTAACTTTATTTATAAGTTCCTGAGCAACAAAAAGTTGCCCAGGATTTTGCCATGTCAGAATTTTCACTTATCTTAGTGTTGCAAAAAGAAAACAAGCAAAACTCTAATATGACATGGCAAAAATACAAATTAAATCTGAGAAACTCACACCTTTTGGAGGAATTTTTTCAATCATGGAGAAATTTG
>ENA-OPDF01000069-OPDF01000069.1-human-gut-metagenome-genome-assembly--contig:-NODE-69-length-69931-cov-5.571355_pt1 | contig 69931 bp, 45 predicted proteins | sample MGYA00241575_ERZ501501 | MGnify/ENA primary metagenome ERZ501501 (study PRJEB25962, sample SAMEA1972229) | human gut metagenome | biome: human gut; feature: human-associated habitat; material: faeces... | reverse complement strand
CGAAAAACAGGAAGAAGCTCAAGTCGCTGTCGGCAACGTGTTCCTTCAACTCATTTTCGGTCATTTCGTTCGCGTTCAGGATGGAGAAATTTATCCCGCTGTCAAAATACATCTCGTTGAGCTGGCGGAAGAAATTCCTCACCTCGGTCATGTCGCCCATGACCGCATTGCTTGATGGTACAAGGAAAATTTTAATGTTCTTCATCTTTTTTGCCCCTTTTCATTTTGTAATGCCGTTTTAACATCATTTTTATTGTAGATTAATTTGTCGAAAAAAGCAAGGAAATACGCTTCGATTTAAACAAAACATTTTAGTGAATTGCTCATAAATATATGACAATTGTAAAAAATGCAGCAGCGTACAACACAGTAGTCGCTTTTATAAAAAATCCGCTCTAAATCGTACCGACGGTACAATTCAAAGCGGATACGCTCTTTAATTTCAACTTAAATATTTAACCATCTTTTAACTGTATCAAGAACTTGCGCCGCATTTTTTCCCGTGCCGCTGTATAACTCCGCAAATTCTTTCCCCTGGATGCCATATATGTTTTCACACTCTGACAGAACAATGTATCCGCCTGCCGCAATATTCATCATCTCTCCCCACGGAGCGATAAAACTGATGTCATCATCTATCTGCACTGCTATAATCGGATTTCCTTTTGATTTGTACAGCATCTTTTTTTCGTCAACCAACTCATATTTTCGGCAGAATGTCGAATCGGGAACAATATATTCCTCTCCGCCTATGCTTTTGACTATCCAGCCCGGTTTGCCGGTTTGGGGATCGGCGGTCACCGCATTGTCGGTCTCATGCATTCCGTTCGCCATAATCGTCGAAACCTTTTCGCCGATGTATCCACGCCTTGCCGTTATCTGTGCTGTTTTTATATATTCTGCCGGCACCATATCTCCGTTTTTTATACCATCGGCAAGGTATTCTTTTAAATCACTGACGCTGTTAAATACTTTATTCATATTATCTCCAAGTAATTCGATATAGTCAATCGTCAAAAGTTTTTTGACGATGTTCCGAAACCGCACTCATACGCCTAAAAAATCCCAAATGACAGACAATCCGTGCAACCGCCAAAAGACGTCGGCTTAGAGGGCGGGTGAAACCTCGATAGCCAAAGCAATTTGACTACCGAGGTTTTCTTAGCTAATTTCCGAACCTCAAAAGATAACTCCCGGGTTTTATAGGCTACTCTTCCGGTTCGATGATTCTCGCCGTGTTCCCGCTTGAGTATTAATTGTTTTTTGTCGAAGCTCCGAGTGCATCCGACCAAGCCGAACATGATATGGCTCAATCACCTTTTTCTCAATGCTTCTCCTCAACAAAACTCTTTTTGCACAGTCTTTTAACATGTGCACTCTTTTTTAGTACACATCAAGCGTGCCGCCTCAATAACCGCAGAAGGTTCAAGTGTCGGGAAATAGGAAAACGGTGTGTACTTCAAAATGGACGAGTCTTTAACAAACGGATACCGTTCTCTATAGAGCCTAAATCCGACACCGTAGACATCTTGGCGCGATTCGGCAAGTGCTTCTTGCTCTGCAGCATAAAATGTTTCTCCGATTTGATACAAATATTGAATTGATGCCCACATAGCCATACCTTCATAGACAATGGCTCTTGCTCTCTGTGTGCACGCACGGTTTCCCATTTTATATATGCGAAGAACGTCATTGTCATTCCAGTTCAGGTACTGCCAAATATGAGTCAATTCATGAACCGTCGTATCAATTGCGGCACGTCTTGGGCTTCCGTTTTCAATAACAAGATTGTACTTTCCGTTTTTCTTCTGAGCAAATCCCAAAACTCTTGCTGCCACATCTTTGCTGGGTCTGAATACCGCTCCGGCACATTTTGCCACTTCTCTGGCATCGGTTGTTTTAACGCCTATGGGAACTCTGAATCTAATATCAAAGAAATCTTCCATAAGCCCTAAGCAACGATAAAATAACTCTTTGAAATCGGCAAGTGTCGTTATCGCGCTTGCGGAACAATCATTACATCTTATTCGGCCGTCATTAAGCTGTTCATAACTCACACCGGTTAACGGCAGCGAACAGAAATCACAATGATTCTCCGTTTCAACATCAAGCTGATTTTTCGCCGTTATATCGCATTTTCTGGCTAATGTTAAAGAGTTATTGCACCACCCTCGCGCACATAAATATTCTCTCAATTCGTCGATATGGATTCGTTCATCAATTTCCTCATATCCGAACTTCAAGAAGCATTCACGCTGATAACGGGTTTTTTCAACAGGTTCGGAAAGATCTTCGTCGCTGCAGCCGGTTTGGGATTGCGGCTCTTCTTCAAGAACGTCGACGTCATCCGTATCTGGAGATTCGGGTGTAGCTGTTTCCGGTTCACCGTCAACTCCTTCGGGCTCAGAAGAAACAGAAGATATTGGCTGTTCTTGTTCTTGTTCCGGTTTCGGTTCCTGAGTCGGTTCCTGTTCCTGAACCGGTTCCTGTTCCTGAACCGGTTCCTGTTCCTGAGTCGATTCCTGTTCCGGAGCCGACTCCTGTTCCTGGACCGGTTCCTGTTCCGGAGCCGGCTCCTGTTCTTGATCTTGATGCGTCGATTCGTCTTTTGAGACAATCTCAATATTATCTTCGCTTGAAGAAGCGATATTCTCTATCTGATCGAGACCGGTCTCGACTTCTTCTACGTCAGCATCATTTAATTCAATTTCGGATTTAGCCGTGCTGTCGGCGGGCTCTGCAGAAATCCCGGAAGTTTCTTGGGCAACTTCTTCCGTCTTTTCGGGACTTTCTATATCGCCTTTTTCCTTTTCTTTGCCGCCGAACCGTCTTTTGATTCTGTCTAACCATCGGGCAGCAAAATTCTTTTTCTCTTCTTCTTTGTTTTCGTCGGCAGAAATCTCCGGCGGAGGCAAAACTTCGGGCTCGGGCTCGACTATTTTTTCAAAATGCCAATCAAGAAAATCTGCAATTATCTCCATGAATCGCATAAAATTCTTTTCGATCGCATTTAACAGTCCGAGATCCACATCACTGTCTTCGATAATATATATATAACCGGGCTCGATATCGCCTTCCGCAGGATAGACAACATAGTTGAGCATTCCGTCAACATCCTCCGCAATATCCTTCGGACGTTTTGATACTACCGCAAGATACTGCCAGCCATCGGGAAAAACAGATTTAAATATCTCCGAAAGCAACAGACAAACAGTAAAGCAAATATTATCATCCGAATCAGGCAATTTTATTCGGAGCATAGACTTGTTGCGATACTCTCTTGTATAGTTGTCAACACCGGGATCTTCCGAGAAATCGATCAATCTTGCTGTTTTGAGATTGTGGCTGTCACTCATTTCAATGTAGCCGGTAGTTACAACGCTGAAATCCGCCCTGATCTCGGCAAATTCCACATCAACTATCTTCTTATTTGAAACAACCTCAAAATTCGCAGCAAAGTCCAACGAATAGCTTCTGACTTGTCTGTAATACTTTCTGCTGTCAAATTGATCCGAAGCGCGCCTTAAAACGACACCGCTTTGAGGCGACACATACTTAACCTGATAGTATTTACCATCGTATGTTACAAACTGTCCGGGAAGAACGGTCTGCGCAACATGACTAAACAGCTTGGCATCAATATATCCTTCCTCATCCTTTTCATCCTCAAGAATATAATAGGCATTCTTCAATGATGCGGAAAAATACTTTTCAAATTCTTCGTCAGAAACGCTGTAAACGCTGATCGATTTTGTTGTAAACTCATCAATGCTGGCGCGGATGCTTTCAACCGTAAATATCGTTTCGTCTGCATATGTATACTTTTTGAGTAACGAAAGCATTACTCCGTATGCATCATTAGTCTCTATTCCGATAAGGTGCAGTTCCTTGATTATTTCGTCTTCCGTCATCGGCTTTAAAGTCATCATAATAATTAACTTTAAAATAGTATTGCGCTCGGTTTTCGCATAGTCGGGAACAAAAGACGGAATCGCGTTCGGATTTGATATAAACATCTGCTTGTTGAAACGCATATAGTCCCTCAGCAGATAGTTTTCCGACAGTACATTAACAAACACATGATTACTTCCGCGGGACAGGTATGCTCGCATTACGCTAAACATATTACAGAACTCATCTTCGGCAATCAAAAATTGTTCCTTGGTTTTTGCAGAGCTCCAAAGAGTTGGCACAAATTTGATCTTCTCATAAAGACTTTTCTGCTGGCTTGGCTGATTTATGTAGCGACAAATCGTAGGGTAATACTGTCCCGTAATCCACTTAATATCTCTAATCGGAGATTTTCTCTCGCTATACCACGTTACGGAAGGTACCTGATTTTTCACTGCAATTGCAGCAAGCTCAATTCCGTTTCCGAGATATCTTGTTTGTTTGTCAAAAAACTGCTGCCTGCAGAAATCTCCGTCGGCATCCCATGACATGGCGGTATAACTGCACCGCGGCACCGGAGCCGCCACAACGTCTGTTATTTCAGTTCGGAGCAGGTGTGACATCGTATCAATCAATCCGTCCACATACCTGTCACAGATACAATATACCGGAATCTTTCCATCAACATTCATCTCTTCCGCCATAATACTCAACGCAACCTGGCTGGTATTGAGCATCAAAGACGGTTCTATTATCATCACAAAATCCGTTTGACTGAAAAATCCGCGGTTTGCATTGATAACCTTTTTATCATAAAGCTGCGTAAATGTAAGAATTCCGACCTCACATTCCGGATCTTTGTCAGACAAGAAGTTGACTCTCCACAATGACCTCATATGGCTATATTCACGCAATGTTTCCGAAAGCCATTCTTTTACATCCGGAGCCGTATTCATTCTGCCGCACAGCACAATGCACTTTTTCCCCGCCAAAAGCGATTTGATCATCGGAAGAGTAATATACATACCGAGATCACGGTAGAAGGGATTGAAGAAAACGACATTTTTGTGATGTATCATATCCGATGTTGCTTGAACGCAATCCACGTCAGCAACCTTATATCTGCCGTTCAAGTCAAAATACTCAGAGACTATTTTGTCATCGGCATCGTCGGATTCACCGAGTTTTTTAATAAGATCTGCCGCAGTGTCCGTTCTCAGAAACTCGCATCCGGTATGTGCGGATAACAGCGGCGACGGTAAAATTCGCTCAAATATTCCCCTGATCTTATAATAATTGCTTATTCTTCTCGCTTCGGAATCATCACCGAAAATGCAATGTTCAAACTCCTCCTTGGTTTGGCCGTTGATAAAGCAGTATATTTCATTCATCACAATTACAGCCGAACACGGAAAAATTATAAACCAAATCCTGCTCTCGGGACCGCGAACCCAAGTCAAGCCCAGGTATAGACCGGCTGCCAAGATTGTTCCGCCGACAATCCAGAAGAAAAATTTTCTGAAATTCTTCCACGTGTTCTTCAAGAACCATTCGTCATACTCTTCGTCATATTTATAAAGTCCGAAAGAAAAGACTTCCAACACTCTTCTGTTTTTAAAAACAGAAGCACAAACGGGACACAGGATAAGCTTTATCACAAAAAATCCTACCATCAACAGCATATTGACGATAACCAGACTTGAATGTAAAAGGGGGGATACGAATCCGATTATCTTTTCTATACGATCATAATTTTTAATTATGACAGGTATGGCGATAATCATTGATATAAACGAAAAAACAACAAGAGGGAATTGTCGTATTCTTCTGCTTTTCCTTGCGTTTATCAGATTTAATATAACACACATAAGTGCAGTGTTTATAATCGGAATCAACGCTTTAATCACATCTATCATCGTATAATTCCTCCCTGTGAATTTCCACTCCGACGACAAAATCGAACGGCAACATCATATCCATGCCGGAATTATTGACAGCAACAGGATATAGCTCTTTAGAATAAACAGCATATAAGTCACTCTCAAACGGCGGCTGATGTATGTCAATGTTCAATCTCGTTTCCGGACGCTTTGATGTAAAATCAACATCAAGGCGGTAGATCTTGCTCCACTCCTTCAATTTGGATAGCAGCACATTGATCGCATTGATATGCTTATATCTCAAATAGTGTTCTTCACTGTGGGAAAACTTTTTGCTCGTTGACAACGCAAGATAAGAAACACCTCTGGAATGCGACGCAATCGCACTCATATATTTGGAATAATCCCCGGCATTGTTCACCAATTTGTTAAATGCCGCTTTAATCCTCAAGTTGTATTCTTTTATCAGTCCGTTCAAATTGAGCTTCTGCGCAACCAGAGCGAGCATTCCGCAGAGCACAACGATAGCAACAGCAGCCAATACCATTCCGAATAATACGAAAAAGTCCGAATGCGTCTCTTTGGTTTTTAGTATGATTGCAGGGAGTGTCGAAAAAAACAGAGCCAGGCTCGCTGTAATAAAAGAAATAATCGCAGGTACTTTTACGACTCGTCCTATTAGATTTTTTCTAACAGAATCAGAAGCCTTCATAAGATCATCATAATCAGCTACTCTATCTGTCGGCAAATTTCCTTGGATATTAACTATACTATGATATAACCCATCTGTCTCACGAAGAAGATCTTCTTCCTGGTACTTGTTCAGGGGTTCAACCTCGCATTCTTCAAAGGTACATACGCCTCTCATCTTGTCAGCAGTTTGGTCAAGTGTTCTTTCGGCAGAACGAACACTTTTAACAAGATCTTCCTCTATTGACTCCCGTTGTTTGTCCCAAGCATTAACATCGGACAAAGTCCCGCTCGAGAGGAGACGGAATGACTTCATCTTGACCTCTCTGCTTTCCGATAAGGGAAGTTTCAATGCAACCGGAACCTCGACTCGGTAATTCGGCAATTCTTCTTCCTCGCATATTTGGCTTTCGATATCTTTTCGCACATCCCTTTCCAACGCCTGCTTCGCACTTCTCAGACGGTTGGATACGGTTTGAAAAGCCTCTCTCATCTTTTTCTTGTCAATAATGCTCTTGACCGTATAAAGACGATACGCCTGTAACGTCGCAGCGTCTACGACATTGGTGGAAAGCAGCCTAACGGAAAGCCAGAAATTAAAATTATCTGCCTCTCTTTGAACAGCCCCCAGCTTCTTATAATCATATACCAGGAATCGGCAAATTCCGGGATACTGATTCCTTTTCCAAAATTCGGAGCTCTCCGATTCTCTGCGCGAAAGCCAGGTAGAATCAACATCCTCCTCACTATCTTTATCGTCGTTTCTTTCTCTGACGCTGACAATGATAATGGAGGAAGGCAGTCGTCCGTCGAATTGATACTTCCTGACTAATTCCCGACGCACCTCTGCTTTTGTTTTGTCAACAACAGGTGTATAAATTATCCTTGGTGCCATGTGTTCTTCCGTGATAACTTCCGGCTCAAAATCCACTTCAATCGTCGGAATGCCTCCTAACATTTGAGTGAGTCTCACCAGAGGAACATCGTTTTCATGCACATCATCGCCATTATTCTGATTAATCAGAAAATCATAAGGGTTTTGAGGCACACTTTGGCACGCGGCCATGCAATCATCATCAATAAATCTGATGATGATTGCACGCCACTCTTCCTTGTCATCCGTCAAGGAGTTCAATTCCGGAAGAGCGGTTTCAACAGTGGTTCCGGATTCATTCCATTTACATACACCTATCCTGTTGCTTTTTAATGCATCGGCAAACAAGGCTTGATACTTTGCAAATTCCTCAATTGTTTTTGCATTTTGTATAATAACAGAATACGTATAAATCACCACCTTCAAAAAACATAGGACCGATTATATTAAGGCGTTGGCGATATCCGACACCTTTTGGGCATCCTTTTTAAGTCCAAGTTCAGAAAGTGTATTTGCAATGGTATCGCAAGTTCTTATAAACAGAGATTCTTTGTAGATAGAAGGATGCTTCTTGCTTTCCAGAGCAACCGAATTCAAATGCTTTTCAAACTGCTCCATAATAATCTTGCCCATTACTTCGGAGAGCTCTTTTTGACTGCAGAATCTGGACAGATATTTTTTAATTTCTCCCAATTCAGCCATGAGTATTTTAATGACATCCTCTTCACAATAGCCATTAGCCGTTGAGGATTTCTTCATAAGCATAGGAATATCGAAGATGCTCTCCGACGGAACGTTATCTGCACCGATACCGGGCTCAGACGCCTTATATGAGCTAAGCGAAGAGAGTAAAATACCGTTCTCAAGCTCCACGCCTTCCTCCAGGTCATCCTGTGTCCTGAGTTCGACATCTGCGAGAATACTCTCGCCCAACTTGGGATAAATCGCGATTGCATCAAGCACTTCATACAGTTTATCGCACTCGGTGCCGTTGGAGACAATAAGCCTGTCATCATCCATTTTAAGCAGTGTTTTGCGCGCCTTGTAAACCCTGCGACCGGTTCCCTCATCGAAGAGAATAATGTATTTCCTCAAGATGGCCCAGAAAAATGCTGCGTAGATATTGTACTCCTGCCTATTCTGATTTTCCTCATCAAGATCGGGCATCTTGGTTATAATATGCCACCAGCGATCAATGTGCGGGCTGATCTCCCTGCTGCGATATGTTTCGGGATGGATCCCGCGAATCAGCTGATAATAAGCTTTAAAGTACTCGCCGCCGTTTCTGCTATGCGTTTCCGTCTTCTCCGGAGGAGCAAATTTGCTCAGATCATTCGCTCTCAGGCCGTAATATGCCTTGTAGAACATGACCATGTAATTCGGGATACTGTCATCGGGTTCTCCGCCGAAATTCATCAACTCGCTGTTAATTATCTGCGCACGGGGAGATTCGTCGCCCGGCTTCGGCCTCAGGCTGGTATTGAAAGTACAGGCATTAATCGGATCCTGCTGTTCGCCGAGAGGAGTCTCAATAAAGGGACAGGAGAGAGACCTGGTGTCGCTTATAACTTTACGGACATACTGCTCTATCCGCCTATCCACATCAGCTATGTTGTTTTCAAATCCGCCGTCGAACTCTGCCTCTCTTTCGAGCGCTGCAATAACATCAATATTCAGCGCATTTCCGTGATTTTTAGAAGCATCCTCTTTGAAAAAGCCTATAATGCCGTCTTCAAACAGATCGCTGAAGTAGTAGTTGCTCTTTGTTTTGTCTTCTAAATCGATAAAAGAATGTACCCTTTCATATATCGTTTTGGCAAGGTCCGAATCTATCGAAACACCGCCTCCGGTATAAGGCATATTATCATATATCTTGTCCAGACAGTTCTTCGACGCGCAGACATAGCGAACGGTCATTCCCTTGCTGCCGCTGTATTTTTTATAAATTTCGTTTATTCTGTTATCGAGCGTTTCCACCTTGTCCTCGAGAGAACGGAAGAAAATTTCGAAAGCCGAAATCAGCGAATCAACATATTCTATACCGCGCTTCAGCACATATATTTGAGCTGTTTGAACATTATATTTTACGACTTTTCCCAGGTAGTCTCGCATCTTGGATATAACTTCTTCTTGCTCGCCCGAAGGCCTCTTTGACAGTCTTTCGGCAATAGAACTCTTTCTGTTTCTCAAGTCATCGGCAGTTTCAACTCTGTCTTCCGTACCCGGATCATCAAAGGTTGTCTGCTCAAAGTTGTCAAAATATTTTGTGTTTTGTTCTTTAGCACGATTGGTTCCTTCCAAAGATTCCACAAGCGATTCTTTGATTCTGATGAGCAGGTAGCGTATGGCATTGGGGTGCAGAAAACTGCCGTCATTTGCCGTTAAATAAGTTTCCAATTTGTATTCTTTATCTAACGATGACGTTACGCTGTCCGCGCCTTTGAAAAGAGAATATGCAATTGCCTTTTTGACCGCGTTAGTATAGTCATTGTACATCAGACGGTATTCAACCTCGGCCTCATATGCGTTCGGATATTCATCCCATTTAGCACCGAGAGCGTTTACCAGACCGTTGGCATCTTCATATTTGGACGCCAAATTGCTCGGGGTCTTTCTGATATCGGCTTCCACCTTATTCAAAAGAGCCTTAACATATGTTTTCCAGCGATCGCCGACTCTGACAACTCCGTTTTTATAATCTCCGGTCGCCTTGTAAATCGCTTTTGCAAAAGGATCGTCATGTTCACTGTCGGTATCGATCTGATTCACATAATAGGAGGAAAGCGATTGTTCTCTGTCATATATTCCTTCCCTCTCATTTTCAAGGCATATTTCTTTATATTGCTTGTCATACGCAAGCCACTGTTGCGATACGCTCTGCTTTGCCCACCTAAGAGCAACCAAAGTTCTGATATCTTCATAAGGATATATCAGCATCGACGAACCGGCGCCGGCATATCTGTTTCTTCCTCTTTCTTTGGCCAGCTTGCGGATCGTGTTATCCTCGGAAGAATTGCTGCGCTTGTTCATCGGACCGATTGCCAGTGCATAGATACAATTAGCGGCATGATCCAGATACTGAGTAAATGAATTCAATTTGCCTCCCTCTGCGTTTTGAGCATCAAAAAGGAAGCAGAAATCATAGGGGCTGACATCATACTCTTCGTAGCCATCGGCAGCTACTCTTGGGAATTTCATTTTTACGGAATCTTCATAGTTCTTCGGAAGCGTGCCGTTTCCCTTCATAAGGAAGGCATCCAATTCACGAACGGTTGCATATGCGTTAGCTCTGAGATTGTTGCGCTCGGTTTCTCCCTGAATTACTTCAAAAAAGACTTCGGGCAAAATGAAAAATCCGCGAGTAATATTTGTGCTTTGTCTGAAATGTGCATCCAGATAATGTCTGACATACATAGCAGCCGGGAGTATAAGACCGGATCCGGTTCCTCCTGCGACGGAACCTGTGATAATTACGCGCAACGCTTGTTCCGCTTTTTCTTCTTCGACTTTATACAGGCTCTGTATAGCGTCATGGAGCGGTTCCATTTTTCCGGCCTTAACTGTCGTTTCAAAAGCCAGGCGCGAAATCGATCTGACCTGTCCCGCTCCTTCGGTCAAAGGCTTTTTGTTCAACGTTTTGTTGACGGGGAACCATGTATCCCTCGCATATGTATTTTTTGAAAGATACTCTCCTACAGTTTGCCTGGTTGATGTTTGAATTGTCCGTATAAACGGATTTCTTTCCCTGATTGCTCTCAAGTCGTTGATATCCGTATCCAACACCACAACAGCGATACTCTCTCTCTGTTCCGGTGTAATAAGACCGGATACGCGCTCGACAATCTTGCTCCCGACTCCGCCAAGTCCGATTAATAATGTAGGTGCGTTCATAATTCTGATTTCCTTTCTCTAATGTTTTTCTTTACGCATTAAGTGCGCAGTAATATGTCCACCCGTTTTTAACAACACTTGTAACCAATGCAGCATTTGTTTCGAATTTTTTAGTCTCGGGCTCGACAACAGATCCGTTAAAGGTGATGTTATCTTTGCCTGCAAAGCTATTGATATTGGTTACAAGAATTCTTCTTCGTTTTATTGCTTTAATATGCAGCTTCGGGATACCGGAGACCGTATTCGGAACAAAATCAATCATCGCAGTTTGCGAAACGTACGGAATAACGGTCGACGGAATGCTTTTATGCACTGTGCCTTTTCTCGTTCTTTCCTCTATTCCGAAATCGTCCGGAGTGCAATGAATAGTGGGGTTCGCCTTTAAGCTCTTAGGCAAATAATTCTTAATAAACGGCAGATATCCGGCAAGTATAGCTAAAATAATCGCAAGGATCATCAACTTGACACATAAATCCCAGTTACGTTCCCACCATGTTCTCGTATCATTAAGCTTTAATGTCTCGCTCGTCTCTCCCGACCACTTTTCGGCTCCGACCTTCTGCTGGTAGACTACCTTGTAATCGCAATCGGTATAGGTTCCCGTTGACGTCTTTGATACTACAGGATGAATCCTGAAAATTCCGGGCTGATCGGTCTTTTCAATCATCAAGTTATCGATTTTATTTTTTCGAGATGCGCCGTCTACGGAAACAGTGGGCAGATCCATGATAGACCATTCCTCGGAAGTTATTTCCCTGCCGTCTATCTTCGCCTCCAGCTCAATAAAATCGTTATTCTCTATTCCGTCGGAAGTAATTTTATAAGTCGGATTATTCTTTATTGAGAACGAAATGTTTCTGTTTTTAAATATCGAATAATCCAAATGAGTGGAGACGCTGTGGTAATCCAGATATCGCGCCACCGCATCAATAGACAGAGAGCCCGTTTTCAAGTTAATCTTATCACCGTTGGAGTATATTTTTTCATGCTTTTCCCCGTTGTTTGTTATAACGGCTTCGTATGTAACCTCGCCCAATAACTTTGATTGAGCTACTTTTTCTTTCGTTCCGGCTTTCACAAATCCAAATGAAATCTTATACTCTCCGGCCTCGAGATTAGCCATATCCGTTACTTCATTTCCCTGCGAATTCGTAAGGTATACCGCAACCTCAACATTCGGCTTATAATAGACTTCTATCGTTTCGGCGCCGGATACATCCACAACATAGTCACCTGCCGAAAAGTCACCGACAAATGTCGCTATGCTTCCGACCAGATCCTTCGACGGCTCATTGTTATAATTAGTCGCATCGCAGTTACTGTACTTAACCGCAACCGGAGTCTTAGAACTCTTGACAAGCGTTCCGTCGCTTTTTTTGATGCCGTTAATCTGAACATTTGCACCCTGAGCAAATACAGTCAGCTCGCCCATGGGAACATCAAAGGAAAAATTCTTTGTTTTCACATTAACATCCAGCTTGTCCGAATTAAATATTCTCGTGCAGATTCCGGTAATCTGCTTCAATATCTGGTTGCTTGTTTTGGCTTCAACATAAAAGATGTTCTGGCTGCTCTTTGCCGTAATACCCGCTGCCGAAGGACCCATCGCCAAAAACATAACGCTGATATCGGAATCCTTTACCGCGAGGAAAGCATCGATTTTGTCCCTACCCAGAGCACCGTCTTCAAACGCTCCGTCGGTAAGAATAACGAGCCATTTCTCATCGGCAGTGGCTTTGGAAAGATCCGAATAGGCCTTTCTGACAGAATTGAACGGTGTATTGCCTGCTCTTGTTTTTTCGGAATGCAGCTTGCCGACATTTGTAGCAGCACCGTCTTTTCCGTGCAGAACAAGCCTGGGACCGCGACCCGTTCCGCTTCTATAATCGCTCATGTAGTAAACATTCAGGGTGTCTTTTTCCCCCAACATCGCTGCAAAAACTTCCATTGAATATTTTGCCTGACACCAAGTGTCTACCACACTGTCCGTGCGGTACATGCTTCCCGAATCATCGTAGACAACATTTATCATTCGAGACGGCTCCGAGCTCGCATTGGCCAATGCCATCGAAGCAAAAAAAGAGCAAAGCAACACACAGACCAGCAGTCCGCAAATACTTTTTTCACATTATCACCCTCCGTTTTTTTGCTTTTTTCTATAATAGTTTTTTAACTCATCTCCCAACCTACCGTTTACTTCTTGCCCGTTTGAATTTTTATTTCTATTTCAAAGATATTCTTGTTGACAGCACTTAAATATACCGCCAATGTTTTAAAAGAATATCAATCGGTGCCGATTTTAGCAATCAAAAGTGCGCAGTATGTTTTATTTTTCTTTTATATTAAACAGTCTTCCTGAGTATGATTATAAATTAAACGAGTAAATATAACCTGTTGGGAAAAACGATATAACGCCTTATATCCATCAAGGCAGAATAACCCGAGTATATTTATATTATAACTTCCAGAATCCGAATTGTAAAGAGAATTTTGTCTGTTTAACGCTAAAATCTTAGTATAATCTCGCAATAAAACGAAGTTTTGCGAATAAAACGGTTTACTGACGAATACAGTATATAATTCAGTCATCGCACAACAAGAAAGCTTATGCATATATCGCATGATGATATAAAGCTTCATATGCAACTGTATATTCCAAAACAAACATAAAAAGGAGCAGCTATTATTAACAGCTGCTTCAGGCCAAAAAAGCCCGTGCTTTGCCTAATCGCAAAGCACGGGTTTCGTCAGTTTAAATCACGCCGCTTTTCACAACGCGGCTTTCAATTTTTACCGTTTTGGCGTGAAGTAGACCACACCGGGTTCAAGCGTCTTGCCGTAGATGGCATAGAGCTCATGGACGGTAACGAATTTGAAGCCCTCGGCGTTAAGCTGAGCGGCTATCTGCTCGAATGCGTCGGCGGTCATATCATAGAGGTCGTGCATTAGAACTATCTCGCCGCCCGTCGCATGGTCGACAACGGAGGAGATTATCTTCTGCATATCAGCGTTGCGCTGCGCCTGAGTTCTTCCCGAGCCGGGTTTATCCTTGTATCTCCAATCCTCGGTGTCGATGCTCCACTGGATAAGCGGGAGGTTGAAGTCACTCTGAATGCCCTTATAATCGCCGTAGGGCACTCTGAACAGGGTCGGCTCAACGCCGATGACCTCTTTGACTATGGCGTTAGTCTTGTTTATCTCCTGCTTGCGCTCCTGCTTGCTTATCTTTCTGAGATTCGCATGGCTCCACGAGTGGCTGCCTATCTCGCAACCCATGGAGTAGGCACGCTTGACCTCGTCCGGATAGCTGCCTACGCGGGTGCCCAGAACGAAGAATGTCGCCCTGCCGTTATATTTTTGAAGCGTATCGAGAATGCGGTTGGTGGCATCCTTGCTCGGCCCGTCGTCAAATGTGAACGCGATATATTTGACCCCCTCGGGCAGGTTTGGCTTTTTGCTCTCGGGCTCGGAGGTAGTCTGCTGAGAAGGCGCCTCGCCGAACAGAGCCTTAGCGGTCTCGGCGGAAAAGATTGCCTTTATGTCGCTCGTCTTGAACACCGCCTCGACACAGCCCTTGTCTTCATCAAAAAGCGTGCCGGAATCGAAATAGAAAACGAGGCTGTCCGCGCTTATCGAGAATTTTGTGAAATTTTTCTTGTCTGCGGAGGTATTCTGCTTGAATTTATCCGAGCCGACGCCCTCATTAAACAGGCGGTTGTCGATAAAATACGATACGACTCTCATGCTCGCAAGCTTCTCGTAGCCGTCCGTGAAGAAATCGTCCGCGCTCAAAAGCTTGCCGGACGGGATATCAAAGACAAGCGTCTTTATCGTGTCCGTCTTTATGCCCTTGTCGGCTATATCTGTCTTTATCTCAAAAACCACGCTGACATATTTGTTCTTGCCGTTGTCCGAGACAAGATAGCTCTTATAGTCGGCGCTCAGGGTCGGCTTCTCGCCCTTGGGTTTTGAGCTCGGCACCTCGCTCACAAAAGTGTCGGCTATTTCCTGCGCCGCCGCCTTTATCTTGCTGTCTATCGACTCTACGCCTATCGCAGGATAGTGGATACCGTAGGCATAGTGATTTTCGTACACTATCATTGACTGAGTCTCGCCTACCTCCCTGTCCTGGGCGGTGTGCTGAAAGCGGAGCTTCTGCTTATTGCTTTTTACCGCGCAGCCCGCCGCGCCGAGAACAAAGAGCACAGCGCACATCAGAGCCGCGAAACGGTATATTATTTTTCTCATGTTGCTTTTCCTTTCAGTGAAAACTCGCGAACGCTCTTATTATAATATAAAAGGTCGAGCTTTGCAAGAAGAGCGCGCAAACTGTAACCCACTGTTACCCTCTGTTATTCTTTTGTAATTTGCGCATATGTCTATATCCTATTCACCGAAACGGCGAGTTTAACCTCAAAAGCATAGATAAATTACACGAAAGCGCGTATTTTTTTGTCTTTTGTTCCAAAATCGGCACAGATATAATTATTTTTCTTTTTGAGAGTAACAATTTGCCGGCATTTTAGTATAATAAAGTATCTTCATTTTTTAAAGGGGAGAGATTTATGACTAAAGTTGTCAAGTTCGGCGGAACCTCGCTCGCAGAGGCGGCGCAGTTTCTCAAGGTCGCCGATATAGTCCGCTCGGATCCCGACAGACGCTATGTCGTGCCGTCCGCGCCCGGCAAGCGTTTCAGCGGAGATGCGAAGGTCACCGATATGTTTTACGCCTGCTACGATGCGGCTTCAAGAGGCGGAAACTTCGAGGAGATATTCGAAAAGATAAAGGAACGCTACAATTCTATAATTTCCGGGCTTGAGCTCGATATGTCCCTCGAGGACGAATTTGAGCGCATACGCCTGAATTTTATCAACCGCGCCGGCCGCGACTATGCCGCATCGAGGGGCGAATACCTCAACGGAAAAATAGTCGCAAAGCTGCTCGGCTTCACATTCATCGACGCCGCGGATGTAATCTTCTTCGACGAGAGCGGCAAATATGACGGGAGACGCACGATTCCCGTCCTGCGCGAGAGACTGAGCTACACGGAGTACGCGGTCATCCCCGGCTTCTACGGCTCGATGCCCAACGACACTATCCGCACCTTTTCGCGCGGTGGTTCGGACATAACCGGTTCGATAGTCGCCGCGGCGGCAGACGCCGATCTCTACGAGAACTGGACGGACGTTTCGGGCTTTCTCTTCGCCGATCCGCACGTTGTCGATAATCCGCAGGTCATGAAGACCGTCACATACAGGGAACTGCGCGAGCTCTCCTACATGGGCGCTACGGTCATTCACGAGGATGCGATTTTCCCCGTCATGCAGAAGAAAATCCCGATAAGGATAAAGAACACCAACGCCCCCGACGACACGGGCACGCTCATACTCGCCGACACCGACGAGCCCGCTGCCAACACCGTCACCGGCATAGCCGGACGCAAGGGCTTCTCCTCGATAAACATAGAAAAATACCGCATTCACGACGAGTGCGGTGCGGTGCGCAGAATGCTTGAGGTGCTCGAGGAGCACGGAGTAAACTTCGAGCACATCCCCTCGGGAATCGACAACTTCAGCATCGTTGTCGAGACCACGAGCCTTGCCGACGAGACGGACGACATAGTCTACGACATAAAGAAGGTCACCTCGGCGAGCAGTGTGACGGTTGAAAACGGCATTGCGCTCATCGCGGTCGTCGGACGGTCGATGAAATCGACGCGCGGCGTTGCGGGCACGATATTCTCAAGCCTCGCCAAAGAGAACATCAACATAAAGATGATAGACCAGGGCTCGAGCGAGATAAACATCGTCATCGCAGTCGCCGAGCGCGACTACGAGCGCACGATAAACACAATATATTCGGCATTTGTAAAATAAGAAAAAACGGGCGGAAGGGATTTTCCTTCTGCCCGTTTGCCGTTGCTGAAAACGCTCGTAGGACATAAAAACCGATCTATGACTCATAGGTCGGTTTTTATGTTTTTGCAGGCTGCATAAAAGTGCGTCTTTCATTTGTTTGATAAAATGGGATTTGGCGAGCAGTTGCAATTACAACTCCCCTATAGGGGAGTCGGCTCGGCAAAGCCGAGACTGAGGGGTTGTTGTTCGGCCTTGCCGATTTTTCCCTTTTTATTTAATTTCAATGTCCTTTTGTAGGGGTCGGCGACTCGACGACCCTTTGACGCGTTAGCGTCACCGAAAAGTCTATTTATTCATCCGTGTCGTGTAATACGCTCTCCGCATGAGGCTTGCCCCCTGTGCCGCCTACGGCGGCAGCGGTGCGTCGAGTCGCCGCACCCTACAAAATGAATCGCCACAAAATCCCGCAAAACCCGCGGGCGGATGATATCCGCCCCAACACGGTTCAATATACGTCAGCCGCGGTATTTTTGCGGGCGAACAAAGTTTACCCCTACGGTGTATCACTTGAAATGCCTCTGCAAATCCCTGCTTGTCAAGCTCTTTAATCATCTCACAAGGCTTCAATGCATACAAAAAGTCCCGACAGGCACTAAACTGTCGGGACTGAATCTGTTTTACGGACACTCGGCTTTCCCCGAGCGACTCAAATTAACTTTCAGGCTTTGGATCAATACATTCCGCCGCCGGCCTGTGCAGCCATAGCTGCGGCGTTTGCCGCGTCTGCAGCCGGATCGGGCTTGTCGGTGACAAGGCTCTCGGTGGTCAGAACCATTGCCGCAACGGAAGCGGCGTTCTGGAGAGCGGAGCGGGTGACCTTTGTCGGGTCAACAACGCCGGCCTCGAACATATCGACATATCCGTCGGTAGCGAAGTTATAGCCGTAGCCGACCTTGCCGGACTCGATGATGTGGTTGATGATAACCGAGCCCTCAAGACCCGCATTGGAGGCTATCTGACGAACTGGCTCCTCAAGAGCCTTGAGAACGATCTTCACGCCCGTCTTCTCGTCGGAATCCTCGGTGCTGTCAAGCAGAGCCTTGACTGCGGGGATAGCGTTGAGCAGTGCGACGCCGCCGCCTGCAACGGAGCCCTCTTCAACAGCCGCCTTGGTGGCCGAAAGAGCGTCCTCGATGCGGAGCTTCTTCTCCTTCATCTCGGTCTCGGTAGCTGCACCGACCTTGATGACCGCTACGCCGCCCGCAAGCTTTGCAAGGCGCTCCTGAAGCTTCTCTCTGTCATAGTCGGAAGCGGTGTTCTCAATCTGGGTGCGAATCTGGTTGACTCTGGACTTGATAGTGTCCTTGTCGCCTGCGCCGTCAACGATAATGGTGTTCTCCTTGGAGACCTTGACCTGACGTGCGCGGCCGAGATCGGCAATCTGAGTATCCTTGAGCTCAAGGCCGAGGTCGGAGGTGATGACCTTGCCGCCGGTGAGAATGGCGATATCCTGGAGCATCTCCTTGCGTCTGTCGCCGAAGCCGGGAGCCTTGATGCCCACGCAGGTGAACACGCCGCGAAGCTTGTTGACAAGGATAGTCGAAAGAGCCTCGCCCTCGATATCCTCGGCGATTATGATGAGCTTTCCGCCCGCGTGCATAATCTGCTCAAGCAGGGGAAGAAGATCCTGAATGCTTGCAATCTTCTTGTCGGTGATAAGGATGAGAGCGTAGTCAATGACGGCCTCCATCTTGTCGGTGTCTGTTACCATGTAGGGAGAGATATAACCTCTGTCGAACTGCATACCCTCGACAACCTCTGCCTCGGTCTGCGCAATCTTCGACTCCTCAACGGTGATGACGCCGTCGGCGGTGACCTTCTCCATAGCGTCGGCGATGATTCTGCCGATGTCCTCATCTGCGGAGGAGATGGTGGCGATTCTTGCTATATCCTCGGTGCCGTTTACGGGCTTCGAGTGGGACTTAACAGCCTCAACGGCTGCGTCAACGGCCTTCTGAATGCCCTTCTTGATGACCATCGGGTTTGCGCCCGCAACGACGTTCTTCATGCCCTCGCGCACGAGTGCCTGAGCGAGCAGGGTGGCGGTGGTGGTGCCGTCGCCGGCAACGTCGTTTGTCTTTGTGGCGACTTCTTTGATGAGCTGGGCGCCCATGTTCTCGAAAGAATCCTCAAGCTCGATATCCTTGGCGATCGTGACGCCGTCGTTGGTTATGAGCGGAGCGCCGTACTTCTTGTCGAGGACAACGTTTCTGCCCTTGGGGCCGAGCGTGATTTTAACTGTATTGGCGAGCTTATCGATACCGGCCTGGAGAGCCTTGCGGGCTTCCTCACCGTAAATAATTTGTTTTGCCATGATGAATTACCTCCGATTATTCTACGATAGCGAGAATGTCGCTCTGACGGACTATGGTGTATTCCTCTTTGTCGAGTTTGACCTCGGTGCCGGAATACTTGCCGGTTATGACTCTGTCGCCGACCTTGACGTACATCTCAACTTCTTTGCCGTCAACGAGTCCGCCGGGACCTACGGCAACTACCTCGGCAACCTGGGGCTTCTCCTGTGCGGAAGCGGCGAGGATAATGCCGCTGCTCGTAGTTTCTTCAACCTCGACAGGCTTGACAACAACTCTGTCTGCAAGCGGTTTGATTTTCATATCGATTCCTCCTGAAATTATAAAAAATGCTAACCTAAAAATTGTTTTGGCACTCTACATCCCCGAGTGCTAATTCATATTCTAAACCCATTTGAAACAAAAATCAATACCTTTTTCCAAAGTTTACAATTATGTCATAAACTCAGGTAGCTTATGTTATGATTCAATATGATATATAAATGTATTTAAATGTATTATGTCTTGACGCAAAAAATGCAAGGGAGCAAAGTAAAAATCGGCTGCCGCATTCGGATGCAGAAAGCGTTCTCTTTACCCGAAGCCGTACAAAGGTACTGCGAGGGTAAAAAACGCTTAAAAGAGCAAAAACAAACGGCAAAACAAAAGCCACGATTCACATTCTCAACTGTGAATTGTGGCTTAAATGTTTTTGCTCTTTGGTCTGCGCCGTATGCGACAGCCAACGAATATTCTTCGGTCATCAGACAGCGCGTGTAACTTTGCCGGAACGAAGGCAACGAGTACATGCATAAACTCTCTTGGGAGAGCCGTTCACTATAGCCTTGACCCTTTTAATGTTGGGCTTCCAGGTTCTGTTTGAACGTCTGTGAGAATGGGAAACCTTGATGCCGAAAGACACATCCTTACCGCAATATTCGCATTTTGCCATGTGTCGCACCTCCTTTTTTACTCGGTAACAGATGATATGATAGCAGATTGCCGGCAAAAAAGCAAGCTTTTTTTTATTTTTTACGGCTCCTTATGCGAAAAACTTGAAAACGGCCGCCGACCTTGCTATAATAGAGCAGTCAAAAGCCGAGACAGCTCGGCTGATATGCGGATATGGCGGAATTGGCAGACGCGCCGGATTTAGGATCCGGTGGGCAACCATGCAGGTTCGATCCCTGTTATCCGCACCAGAAAAAGCGCTTGCGTTTTGCAGGTGCTTTTTTCAACGAAATAAATCCCTGCAGCGGCGAGAGATTATTTCACCGCGGGTGCGGCAAAGAATTTTCTCGCACTTGCACAGTCCGTTATATTGCTCTTTGCTCAAAATATTTTGTGCAACGCTTGACTTCGTTTTTTCGCCGTGTTATATTTTTATTCGGAAGGGGCGAGCGCATGAGGCGTCTTGGGCGTAGGCTGTGGGCTAAGGCATGTTCAGCACTTGCGAGACCCCTTCTTTTATTCAGCCCCGAAGCGCAGAGCCGCCGAGCGTAAGCGGCGCGGTTTTTTCTGCGTTGCGAAATATTGATGATATACGACAAAACTCCCGATGCCGCTTGCACCGGGAGTTTTCATTTTAAAATCACGGAACAACAGCCGAACGCAAAGCACTCCGTGCATTGTACGGGTTATCTGCGAATAATTATCCGTCGAATCTCGTTCGCGCCTATATCCGTATTGAGCAGTATCTTTCCGTCTCGGTATTCGAAAGGAAGCGCTTCCTCGCGCGGCGCGGAATTTTCTTCTATTTCGGAGAGCTGCGAGCGGTTCGGCACCTGCGGTCTCCCCATCCCCTCCCAGACGCGAAGCGGATTGGCGTGGTCGGCGTCTATTTTGCTGACGGTTACCGCTGAAGGCTTGTCCGACTCAAGGCTTATATTTATTTGCTCTCTGCCATCTTTCGCGTCGAAGTCAAGCATTGAAAGTATTATGTGAGTCTCGTTCTCCTTTTTAAAAACGGCTGCATCCACACTGTCTCCGTGCGGAATTTCATATGCCGTGTCACCCGCCTCGTTCAAAAAGCGCAGAGCATGATATGCCGGCTTTTTGATGCCGGACTGAGTCATCAGACCGAAGCCGCCGTGGAACTCCTCCGGAAACTGGTGAAACTCTTCAAACAAATCCGAGAAGCACCATATCGACGAGCCGTCTATGCTGTCGTCGGAGTTGAGAATGACGTGCAGGTCATATGCAGCCTGCATTGAAGTGTCGTTGCAGGGAGCGGAAAAATTGGCACACATATTCCACTCGGTATAGTAAAGCGGAAGCTCGCCGACAAGCTTTTTGACTCTTTGCGCGGAATCTATAAATGTATCCCGCCTGAGCGTTTTAGGCGCATCGCCGACTCCCATAAAGGCGCGGTAAAGCCCGAGTATACTCGAGCGGTCAAGGGTTCCTTTTCCCCTGAGCGCTGCGAGCATATCAATTTTCAGGCTGACGCCCTTTCCGTCGTCCTCAACGCCGCCCAGCGGATCTCCCGCATACTGATGCGTGGATATAAAATCGACGGGGACTCCCTCGGCGGAGCAGTAGGCAACGAACTCCTCTACCCACTTATTGCCGGAGGTCGCGGGACCGCCTACGCGAATCTTATTATCAACCGCCTTTATTGCCCGCGCGGTTGCGGCATAAAGCTTAAAATACTCCTTCTGAGTGCCGTCGAAGAAAATCACCGGCAAATCAGGCTCGTTCCATACTTCAAAGAACCAGCTTTCAACCTCTTCTTTTCCGTATCTGTCAATAAGGAATCTTACAAATTCACCTATATACTCCTGCCACTTCTTCATGCAGCGCGGCAGACTGACTATCGGCTTATAGAAGAAAAAGCCTTTCGCAAAGCCGAACATGGCGAGCTGCTTCGGCATAAAGCTGAGCTCCACAAACGGCTTCATGCCCGCAGAGAGAATATTGTCATATGCCGCGGCGCACTGCCTGAACGTCCGCTCGACATAGGAGCGCCCGAAGGGCATGGGCAGAATATCCGTCGCCCGCGTCAAAGTGTGCATATCGTCGCCGAAGATTCCGTGAAAACGAACCCGCTCTATTCCGAGCTCCTCACGGACTTTTGCAAGTTGAACGGTATAATCGTGTCTGAGCGCATAGGTTGCGTGCGCCGAGCCGACGCAGAACTTCCAATGATGCCTAAACTCTTTTGTCGGTGTGTTTTTGTCGATAACTATTTTCATATCAGTCCCACTCCGTTCCCGTCACGGCGTCAAGGTCAACGCCCTTTGTATCATGCACCTTCGCCATCATCACCGCAAGCGACGCTACCATTCCGGGGAGTGCGAGGCAGAAGGTGACTGCCGGCACATGCGAGTTGCCCAAAACGGTTATGAGCGGAAGCCCTATGCCGTATGCGGCAATATATCCGACGCCCATGGCCAAAAATTGAGCGGACAAAATAGACGAGCGGAGATTTGTCGGGGAGGACTCGGAAATTATTATTCCGTTTAAATCAAGCGTGCCCCAGAAGCCGCCCACGGACGCACCGCAGCATATTCCGACAAAATAGGGCTGCCAGCTGCGGTCGGAACCGACAGTCAGCAAAATAAACGAGACGACGGTCAGCGCGGTCATGAACACCGAGGAGCGTTTTCTGCCGATTCCGTCCGCCAAAAAGCCGACGAACAGCTGCGCCGCCGCGCTGCCTATCGGGAACATGAACAGCGCCGCCGTTACCGGTCCGACGCTCGCGGCATTAAGCGCGTCCTCGAGCGCGGAATACTTTCCGCTCTCCACAAGTCCCTTGGCGAAGCCGTAGGACATGACAACCTGATAGTGCATGGTGATTATAACACCGATACTGCAGAGGGCTGTGGCGATAAATGCCCAGCGAAGCTGCTTATGCTTCATGGCAAATTTAAGCCCCGTAAAGAATCCGCCCTGGGCGTCCTTGCTCGTGTTATCCTTCTTTGCGGCGGCTATCTCCTCTTCGCTCATCTTGAGATACGCTATGCGCGAATCAAGGAACGCATCCGTCTCCCTTGCGAACAGGAGAGCTACAAACGAAGTAATCAAACCGACTATCGCCGGCACAAGATAGACGTAACGCCACTGCGACGCGTCTGCCATAAAGAGCTTTCTGAAAAGCGGGACGAGCATGACGCCCACCGTCGCCGCGCACTTTATAATAGAATATATTTTGGCTCTGTGCTTCGCCGGAGCCGACTCCATAATGTAGACGACCTGCATATCGTGAGGGACGAAGAAGCAGATTATCGACGCGCCCACGACATAGAGCAAAAGTCCGTGCGTCAACGCTATAATGAGCATTCCAAGACTCATGCCTACCGTATTGACAACGAGGAATACTTTTCTGCCTAATCTGTCCGACAGGGGTTTATAGAAAATCGACAGCGCCTGAAACGGGATAACGATAAAGCTCACTATATCAAGCGCCCCGACCGAGCTCTCTCCGAAGCGAGCCATCAGATCATTGGCTATTTCCGTTTTCATCAGCGTACCTATCTGCGAGGCAATCTCATCGGTAACATATACGAGGCTGACCAAAAACACGAGATATACGAGATACCCGCTTCGTTTGGGTCTTAGCTTTTCGCGCTCGCGTCTTGCAAGCTCTTTTGCTTTTACCGCCTCTTTTTTTTGAATTTTTTCCGCTGTCATTTGTTCTTTTTTCACTAAAATCCCTCCTCAACTTTAATGAAATATTAGCACATATGGACAGTCAATGCAACACTGTGTTTAAATTTTTTAACCGACTTTCGCCGCTTGACGCATTTCATTTATATACGGCTATATACGGCAAAACTCCTGATGCTTCTTGCACCGGGAGTTCTTTTGATATATCAGATTGTCGCTTCTTCTCTTTCGCGCTGTTCGCTCCGAAGCCTTCAACCGTCTGATATTTTCTTTTTTCGTTTATATCAAACTTCATCTCAACACTCCTATGTGAAAAGTGCATATAATTTTTCTATTATATTTAGAGTATATCATGGCTTTCACGGAGTAAAGGTATTTTTTATATAAAAAAGAGTACATTTTATCTGTAGTCAAGCAAAAACCATAAAATCTATGAAAAATTAATATAAATTTAGATATGTAATATTATTTTATGTTTAATTTGCTTTTATATAGCTTGCTTTTTGAGATTTGTTCCCGTATAATGGTGCTTGTCTTACTAGACATGACTTTTGAGGGGTGCAAGCTATGAAGACCGTGACGATAATTCTTCTCGTTGTTCTTGCGGCGGTAATTATATTGATGTTCGCGGTCTGCGCGGTCGTATTCAACCAGGTAATATGGTATAAGCCGATAAAGCTCCGTTCCTCGGACAGCGAGGAAAACGAGGACGACTTCGCAAGAGATCACAGAAAAGCCGAAGAAGAGTTCAAAAATATGCCGTTTGAAAAAGTTACTCTTTCGGCATCGAACGGTGAAAAGATATACGCCCGCATATTAAAGCCCGAAAAGAGCAACGGGCACATGATAGTCGCCTGCCACGGGGCGCACAGCTCCGGGATATGCGAATTCTGCATCTGCGCGCCTTACTTTCACAAAGCGGGCTACACCGTTCTCATGCCGGAGCACCGAGGCTGTGGCGAGAGCGAGGGAAAATTTTTAGGCTACGGCACGCACGAATCGACCGACACTTTTCTTTGGATAGACTATGCCCGCGGGCATTTCCCCGAGCTTGACATATTTCTGCTCGGAGTATCAATGGGCGGCGCCACGGTTTTGATGATGAGCGACAGGATAGAGGACCCCGCGGTAAAGGGTATAATCGCCGACTGCTCGTACACAAGCGCGTGGGAGGAATTTGCCTATCAGCTCAAAAACCCGTTCGGGCTGCCGGCGTTTCCCCTGCTGTACATACTCAATCTGTATTGCCGCATAATCTGCAAATACAGCCTGCGCGACGCTTCGCCGATAAAGGCCGTGCGCAGCGCGAAAAGGCCGATACTCTTCATCCACGGCGGCAGGGACGCACTCGTCCCCGTGACTATGCAAAAGGAGCTTTTCGACGCGTGCCCGACGAAAAAAGAAATGCTGACGGTCGAAAACGCAGTCCACGCTCAGAGCTATTATACCGACCCGCGCGCATATGAGGCGGCGGTTGAGAAATTCATAAGCGAATGCGAAACCTTGAAATAAAAACAAAACTATTTGCGCCCCGGGGCGCACGGAGGAGGAAATCAAATTGGCCAACAACGAAAGGCTGAAAGAAAAACGTTATGTAGGAGTAAAAGAAACGGTGCTCTACGGCGTGGCAAACGGCGGTCAGGTCATCGGCTACAACATGGTCCGTATGCAACTGACGTTCTTCCTTGTAACCGTTTTCGGCATACCCGAGGGAGCGGTTGCAACGATGATAACCGTCATGGGTATCTGGGACGCGCTCAACGACCCGCTGATGGGAACCCTTGTTGACAAGACCCGCACAAACTTGGGAAAGCTTCGCCCGTATCTGCTGTTCGTGCCCATTCCGCTCGGAATAGCGACAGTCGTATTCTTCGGCGGCGCCGAATTCCTCGCGGGAGTTCAGTCGACGACGCTCAAGATAATCTACATGTGCGTCACATATTTCATCTGGGAGTTCTTCTATACGATAGGCGACATTCCGTTCTGGGGTCTGTCCGCCGCCATATCCCCGAACCCCATCGACAGATCGAACGCCATCACCTCCGCCCGCTTCATTTCGAGCATAATCGGCGGACTCGTCACCCCCATAATCTCGCTGTTCATCGACCTGAGCAACAAGGGCGTTATCGGAATCAATATGCGCCAGCTCTTCCTTGTCATGGGAATTGTCGCGGGAACTGTCGGCATGGGACTGTTCTCACTCTCCGGTATCTTCTGCCGCGAGCGCGTGGTTCAGAATTCCGACGAGCCGAAGGTTCTCGACTGCTTCAGATTCCTTTTCAAGAACAAGCCCCTGCTTCTCATAGTCTGTTCCAACATTCTCGCAACCGTCGGCGGAGTTACCGACACATTCGCGCAGTATTTCTACATATTCTCCCTCGGCGCGGCGAGCTGGGGCACGATAATCGGCATTCCCGGCGTTGTCTCGGGCTTCCTGACTTATCTCCTCCTGCCCGCTCTCGAGAGAAGATGGACGTCGAAGCAGATAGTAGTTCGCACAACTATTCTCAAGGCACTCGTCGGTACGACCACCTTCCTCATCGGCATGAAATTCTATCGCAACCCGGCGGTCATTGTCCCGCTGCTTATGATTCAGGGCTTCATATTCAGCTCGCTGACGAGCATAAACATGGTCGTCCCCACAAAGATGATAGGCGACACGGTCGACTACATGGAGTGGAAGACGGGCGAAAGAAACGAGGGCATGGCGTTCTCGCTGCTGACCTTCATCAGCAAGCTCACGGGCTCGCTCTGCACGGCTATCGCAACGGCCATAATCCCGGTCATCGGCCTTGTCACCGTTCAGCTCGCGGACAACTCGCTTCAGCTTGTTGAAAACCCGCAGATAAACACCCGTTTCTGGCTCTGGGCTCTGGTCACCATACTCCCGCCCGTGGCGTCGCTCATCTCGCTCATACCCTTTAAGTTCTACGACCTTGAGGGCAAGAAGCTCAAGGATATCCAGGAAGAGATGATCGCCCGCCGCGAGCTTAACTCGAAGACGATATCCAAGTCGGAAGGAGAGATATAAATGGAACGCAAATGCCCGAAATGCGGCGGTAAGCTCGGAATATTCGACTTAAAGCCCAACTGCCCCCACTGCGGATGCAGTATCATGTACTACGACATGGACAAACGCCTTGAGGAGGACTCGGTAAAGGCCGAAGCCGAATGGCAGAAGCTTGAAGCGACCCTCGACAAGATAACTCCCGCGTTCGTCAAGAAAAAGAGAGCCGCGAGAGAAGAAAAAGAGAAAAACGAAAAGAATTCAAGCGAAAAATAAACCTAAAACAGGCGCGCCCGCAGTTATTCTGCGGGCGTATCGCTTTTTGTGGGAATTTGTAACAAATTTTAGTAAAACTGTGGTAAATTCCGCAGCAATATGTTAAAATCCGATAAGAACGATGATTAAGGAGAGGGTATTATGCTTCGCAGACAGATGCAGCTTGATTTTTCAGGAATAAAGACATATTCCGCCGAGGACAGGCACAACCTCGTCACCATAGACAATATGATGACTCCAGGGGTCACGCCGCACGAGGAATTTGTATACGAGGGCTTTGACGAGCTTGTTGAGAGAATAGTCAAGGCGCGCAAGAACGGGCATCCGGTAATATGGAGCATGGGCGCTCATGTTGTCAAGAACCGCCTTTCGCGCTATGTCATCGAGCTGATGAAGATGGGTGTTATCACGCACATCGCCGCAAACGGTGCGACGAGCATACACGACTTTGAGCTGGCGTATCTCGGCGGCACCTCGGAGGATGTGCCGACCGCCATAGAGGACGGCTCATTCGGAATGTGGGAGCAGACGGGCGCGTGGATGAACGAGGCAATTAAGCGCGGCGCGGAGCTCGACTTGGGCTACGGCGAGGCGCTCGGCGAATATATAGACATGCACCCCGAAAAGTTCCCCAACCGCGAGGACTGCATACTTTGGAACGCATACAAGCTGGACATTCCCGCAACTTATCATATAGCGCTCGGCACGGATATCATCCATCAGCACCCCACCTGCGACATGGGAGCTATCGGCAAATGCTCCGGAATCGACTTCAAGAAGATGGCCTACAGCGTGTCGCAGCTCGACGGCGGCGTTTTCCTGAACTTCGGCTCGGCAGTCATAGGCCCCGAGGTATTCTTAAAGACGCTCTCGATAGCGCGAAATCTCGGCTATCCGACATTTAATATAACAACCGCAAACTTTGACCTCGTGCGCCTGGGCAACTTCCGCTGCAAGATAGGCTACGAGGATCCGAACTACTATTACCGCCCGCGCAAGAATATAGTCAACCGCCCGACCTGCCGCGGCGGTTGGGGTTGGCACTTCGAGGGCGACCATCAGATAACAATTCCCACACTTTACGACAAGCTCAAAGAGCAGCTTTAAATAGCTTTAACGAGGGTTAAGCCATGCTTTCAAAGGAACAGGTCAAAAAAATATGCGCGGGCATAAAAAACGCGCGAATAGGAATAATCGGCGACTTCTGCGTTGACATCTACTGGCACGCGGACATGAGAAAATCCGAGCTTTCGCGCGAGACTCCGCACTATCCCCTGCCGATAGTCGGCGAGAGGGTCTATCTCGGCGCGGGCGGAAATGTTGCGGCGAATCTCGCGGCTCTCGCGCCCAAGGAGCTTTTTGCCGTATCGCTTATCGGCGGCGACTGGCGCGGTATGCTCATGGAGGACATATTCGAAAAGAGCGGCATGAACAGGGATTTTGTTATCAAAGCGCCCGACCGCTTCACCAACGCCTACTGCAAGCCCATGCGAAAGGGCATATCGGAGATTGAGTACGAGGATCCGCGTCTCGACTTCGGCAACTACGAGCCGATATCAGAGGAGACTGAGGACAGGGTCATTGAAAACCTACAAAAAGTCGCCGAGAATATCGACGTGCTGTGCGTTGCCGATCAGTTCATGTTCGGCATAATAACAAAGCGTGTGCGCGATGAGATAATCGCCCTTGCAAGGGCGGGGCTCACCGTCGTTGCGGACAGCCGCTGCAGCATCGGCGAATATACCGACTGCATATTGAAGCCCAACGAGGTCGAATGCTGGCGCGCGGTCTATAATAACGAGGGCTACGCGGACGCGGGATATGACGAGTTTATCAAGGCGGCGAAGCTGCTTGCGAAAAAGAACCGCTCGACCGTTTTCTGCACACTCGGAAAGCGCGGCTCGGCGGTGACGGACGGAAACGTTACGGAGGCAGTCGAGGCAGTACTCTATAAAGGCGAGATTGATATCTGCGGCGCGGGTGACACCTCGCTCTCCGCTTTTTCCGCGGCGTTGGCGGCAAAGGCCGATTTCAAAACGGCGGCGGAATTCGCGTCACTCGCATCCGGCGTAACGGTCAGGAAGATAGGCGTCACGGGCACCGCGTCGCCCGAGGAAATAGAGGCGCTCGCAAAATAAAAAACAAGAGGCATTGAGATGAGTTTTTCAATTGAAACAATAAAAGAATACACCGGCGCGGGCTTCAAATGCGCCCTGTTCGACTTTGACGGCACGATAAGCCTTATCCGCGAGGGCTGGCAGAAGGTCATGGTTCCCTATTTCTGTGAGGTCATAGAGGCGCTCGGCACTGGCGAGAGCGAGGACGGCATACGCGAAGAGGTGACCGAATTTGTCGACCGCTTGACGGGCAAGCAGACCATATTCCAATGCATCGCGCTTGACGAGGCGGTCGTTCGCCGCGGCGGGGAGCACGTTGACCCGGGCGAATATAAAAAGGAATATCTGCGCAGGCTCGAAATGCGGATAACCGACAGGAAGAGAGGGCTCGAAAGCGGCGCGCTCTCTCCCGACAGCCTCACGGTCAAGGGGTCGGTCGAATTCGTAAGGGCGCTCAGAGACGCGGGGATAAGATGCTTTCTCGCAAGCGGCACGGACGAGGATGACGTGATATATGAGGCGTCGCTCATAGGCGTTCGGGAGCTGTTCGACGGCGGCATCCACGGCGCGAGGGACGCACTGCTCGACTGCTCGAAGGAGGCGGTCATAAAGAACATGATAGAAGAACAGAATCTCGACCCCGAGGAACTTGTCACCTTCGGCGACGGGTTCGTTGAAATCGAGCTCACGGCGAAGCTCGGCGGCTATGCGGTCGGCGCGGCGACGGACGAAAAAACCGGCGACGGCATAGACGAAAAGAAGCGCGCAAGGCTCATTTCCGCGGGCGCGGACATGATAATTCCGAACTTCGAAAATCAAAAATCGGTGCTCGAGGCGCTAAGAATTATATAACTTAAAATATAAGGAAATTTTATAAACTGTGTTATAACAAAGTATATAGTTTTTATTAAATCACTTGCACTTTTCTTTACAAAATGATATAATATATTTGTAAAATAACAAAAAAAACGCAAGCTGTTCTATTTTTTTGCCGAGGCTTCGCAAACCGCGTACAGCCCAAAAGTTCATACGGGAGACTCTGCAATAACCGGATATGAGACGATTGTTTTTTCGATGCAATCCGAAAAGTATTCGTCCTTTTATTGCGATTTAGGTCTTTTTGTATAATAAAAAAATAAATAGAACTTCGCAGGAGTCGGGCTTTCAGATCCTGTCCCGGGTCTTTGCGTTTTGAAAAGGCGGTGATATGTAGCAGACAAAACTGCAACTTGCCGAACCGGATAAGCCGGACGGCAACTCCCTCCGCACGAAAACGCACGGGGGAAAACTTTTAAAAAAAACAACAAATCGGAGGAACAAAAAAAATGAAAAAGCGAATTTTAAGCATGCTGCTTTGCTGCCTCATGCTGTTCGGACTGGTTTTCACAGTCTCCGCAGATCCCGATCAGCCCGAAGTTGATCCCGTTGCACACGCAATCACCGTTACAACCGAAAACGGCACTGCAACCGCATCTGCGGAAACCGCTGTCGCAGGCACGGAAATCACCCTTACCGCAGAAGCCAACGAGGGCTTCAGATTCCTGAAGTGGGAAGTTGTTGAGGGTCAGATTGAGATAGCAGACGACAAGTTCGTTATGCCCGACACGGACGTTGTTATCAATGCGGTCTTCGAGAAGATCCCCGTTGAGCACAAGATCACCGTAAAGCCCTCCAAGATGGGCAAGGCTTACTCCAACCCCAAGACTGCTATTGCCGGCACTGAGATAGTTCTTACCGCAGAGCCCGACAGCGGCTATTTCTTCGCAGGCTGGAAGGTCGTTGAGGGCGATATCACAATCGCCAGCGACAAGTTCATCATGCCCGACGAGGATGTTGAAGTTAAGGCCATATTCGCCGCAGAGCACAAGATCGTTGTTCTGACTGATAAGAACGGCACCGCTTCCGCATCCGCAACCGATGCTATCGCAGGCACCGAGATAGTTCTCACCGCCAAGGGCAATGACGGCTACTACTTCAAGGAGTGGCAGGTCATCAGAGGCAATGTCGAGATAAAGGACAACAAGTTCGTTATGCCCGATGAGGATGTCACCGTTAAGGCTATCTTTGCGGAAATCAAGGACGCTCCGAACGATGACGACATGAACGTTAAGCGCGACATACATTTCGTATTGGTCAAGACTGACGGAAACGGCGTAGGCGTTGCATATCCGCCTTACTCCGAGGCAGGTACAAAGGTAACGGTCGTTGCCATTGCGAAGCCCGGCTACAAGTTCAAGGAGTGGAAGGTCGTCAAGGGCGGCGTTGAGTTAGAGAACAAGAAGATTGCTTCGTTCGTAATGCCCGCAGAGAACGTTATACTTGAGGCTATATTCGAGTCCGACGGCACCGAGGGCGACAAGCCCACCCTGCCCGACATCCCGAAGCCCGATTTCCCGAAGCCCGACAAGCCCAACAAGCCCGAGGATCCAAGCACTCCGAGCACTCCCGAGGCTCCCAGCAATCCCGAGGCTCCCAGCAATCCCGAGGCTCCCGAAGTACCCGACACCGGAGATAACACCAATGTTCTCCTTTGGGTTGCTGCTATGGTTCTCGGCGGCGGCGCTGCTATAAGCACTGTCGTTGTCAGCAAGAAGAAGAAGGAAGAGAACTAATCTCTGATCTTCCGACACGCTAACAAAAGTAAAAAGAGCGGTCGCTTCGGCGGCCGCTCAATTTTTTTGCGTGCGAATATTATGTGGAATAATATACATAATCCGCAAAAATACTTGCGCTTTTCTGTTACAGGTGGTATAATATATCCCGGAAAACACCAAAAGTATAATCTGCTTCATTCGATACCCCCTACCCCGCGGGTTGCGGCACCCAAAAAACGGACGGAGGACCTTGCAATGACAGACTACGGCAGGACGGATATTTTCCTCGGCGAGAGCCGAGTGAATCGTTCTGCCCTGTTGCTGCAGCAACAGGTCTTTTTGCATAACAAAATAAACAGAACTATGCCGGAGACAGGCTATTTTTGCGCTGTCCCCGGTTTTTTGCGTTTTAAAAGGGCGGTGATATATGGTCTGTAAAAGCTCATAGGTCAGACCGGCTTTTGCCGGAGCAAAAAAAATCCTTCCGCAGAACAAAAGGAGGGAGAAACAAAAATACAAATCGGAGGAACAACAAAATGAAAAAACGCATTTTAAGTATGATGCTCTGCTGCTTCATGCTGTTCGGAATGATTGTCATCGTCTCTGCCGACAGCACAACGCCCGACCACACCCGCGCGGGATGCGATGCAGTCTGGTCCGAGAGCTTTGAAGGATTTGAAGAAGGGGCAGCGGATCTGCCGGCAGGATGGGGAAAAGGTGATAAGACCAAAACATACGTCTGCACCGCCGCCACCACCACCATCGAGAACATGGTTCCGCATCACGGTGAAAAATATCTTTGTGTGGATAACCAATCTGAAATGGTGTTTTACGAGGGTGAGTATTCTCATACTGTATCAGTCCCGTCCTCATTAGAGCTGCCCGAGTTTCAGCTCGAATCCAATCAAAAGTACTTCCTCACATTTGAAGTTAGGCATATGATGACCGGAAACTTCGCAAGGGATACCATTGGTATTTATGTCTCGGCAGCCGGCAAAGAGTATGAAAGAATTCAGTATCATGAAATAAACTCCAAGGAGTCCGCAGAGTGGGAAACCGTTGAAGTTGACCTCTCCGCATATGCCGGCTCCACTGTCAGAATCAAGCTGGGATACACTCAAGAGGATCAGTTTCATCCCGATCTGGTTTTCGACTGCTTCTATCTGTGGAAGGTGGATATAGCCGCCCCCGTCGCCAACTTCTCTATGTTCTACTACGGATATCAGAGAGAGATAGCAAAGACTGCTGTCACTCAGAGCCCCTACAACGCCGGCATCAAATGGGACAGCGGCTACGGCAACGGCTATTTCATCTGCACCGACCCGACTAACATCAGCTCGGTGTTCAGCTCGAGAGTGCCCGCGGACAGCGCCGCCGTCTATGAGGCCGATACGCAGTACTATCTGTGCTGCCTGTTCGATGTTCTCGATACCTATGACGCTTCGAAACTCAAGAAAGAGAATATCAATCTTACAGGCTACGGCGCGGCAGAGAATCTGCTCATGTATAGCCCCAACGACATGGGATATACATATTATGCTATCTTTAAGCTTCCGATATTGACCGCGACTCCCGACACCGATCCCATCACGCACAGCATCACTGTGACGGCCGATGAAAACGGCACTGCATCCGCATCCGCAGAGGCAGCCGTTAAAGACACCGAGATAACCCTCACCGCTGCTCCCAAGGAGGGCTTCCGCTTCAAGGAGTGGCAGGTCATAAAGGGCGGCATAGAGATAACGGACAACAAGTTTGTCATGCCCGACGAGGACGTTGAGGTCAAGGCAATCTTCGAGGTAATCCCCGAGGAGCACAGCATCACGATAATCCCCGTTGGCAAGGGCAAGACCTATTCCGTCCCCAAGACCGCTGTTGCGGGCACGGAGATAACCCTTCATGCAGAGCCCGACAGCGGCTGGATCTTCTACGGTTGGGAAGAGGTCGTTGAAGAAGGCGTCGACAAGGTCACTATAGCGAGCGACAAGTTCATCATGCCCGACAGAGATGTTGTTATCAGAGTTATCTTCGTCAAGGAGAGCAGCATCAAGGTTACAACCGACGGCAACGGCACCGCTTCCGCCGACAAGGAAAAGGCTCTGAACGGCGAAGAGATAACCCTCACCGCTACCCCCAAGGAAGGCTATGCTTTCAAGGAGTGGCAGGTTGTTAAGGGCAACGTCGAGATAAAGGACAACAAGTTCATAATGCCCGACGAGGATGTTGAAATTAAGGCCATATTCGCCGCAGAGCACAAGATCGTTGTTCTGACTGATAAGAACGGCACCGCTTCCGCATCCGCAACCGATGCTATCGCAGGCACCGAGATAGTTCTCACCGCCAAGGGCAATGACGGCTACTACTTCAAGGAGTGGCAGGTCATCAGAGGCAATGTCGAGATAAAGGACAACAAGTTCGTTATGCCCGATGAGGATGTCACCGTTAAGGCTATCTTTGCGGAAATCAAGGACGCTCCGAACGATGACGACATGAACGTTAAGCGCGACATACATTTCGTATTGGTCAAGACTGACGGAAACGGCGTAGGCGTTGCATATCCGCCTTACTCCGAGGCAGGTACAAAGGTAACGGTCGTTGCCATTGCGAAGCCCGGCTACAAGTTCAAGGAGTGGAAGGTCGTCAAGGGCGGCGTTGAGTTAGAGAACAAGAAGATTGCTTCGTTCGTAATGCCCGCAGAGAACGTTATACTTGAGGCTATATTCGAGTCCGACGGCACCGAGGGCGACAAGCCCACCCTGCCCGACATCCCGAAGCCCGATTTCCCGAAACCCGACAAGCCCGACAAACCCGGTACACCTGATAAGCCCGGTACACCTGATAAGCCCGGTACACCTGATAAGCCCGGCACACCTGATAAGCCCGGTACACCCGACAAGCCCGGCGCAACCGAAGTACCCGACACAGGTGATACGACTAACGTACTCCTCTGGGCTGCGGCTCTGGTAATCGGCGGCGGTGCTGCAATAGGCACTGTTGTCAGCAAGAAAAAGAAGAGAGAAGAAAGCTAATCTTTCGGCACACTGAAAAGAGCGGTCGCTTCGGCGGCCGCTCGATTTTTATTTGGCGACGGAAAAATACAAATTATTGCGCGAAAAATCCCGATGCAGTGCATAACCGCATCGGGATAAAGCATGTCAGAATTTCAATTTAAAGCATTGACGCTGCCTTTTAGGACGCATTACTCCCCTATCGGCTCCGACTTCCGGGTGTTCGCGCCGAAATAGATACCGGAACGGCCGAACCGATTGGAAATCACGGTTTCGTGCTTTTATTTCAGGCCTTTTACAAGTTTAATAATCTGAACGGAGAAGGTCACAGATAATTCTGCAAGTCTATTTTTCTTTTATATTCGTATCACCTGTTTATATGGACAGTGTATCATAAATCCGAACATTGTTCAATGACGCCGACGCTGTGCGCCCGATGATGTCGCTTGCGCTTCGAAATGTTGCTGTTTGCTTCGCTCACGGTGAAATAATTTGCTCTGCAAATTGTGAAATTTGACGCTTCGCATCAAGTGAAATGAAATAAAGCCTCACCGCCGCAGCGATTTCACACGCCGCAGGCGTATTTCACATTTACGGAGCAAATATTTCACATCGAAGATATTTCACTCGTTCCGACGGAACAAATTTCACTGAAAAAAGCATTTGCAATCCTCTGCAAAAATACTGCTTATAGCTTCTACAATGTCTAAAAGCTACATTGCCTGCGTTTTATAAATATAACTCCTGTGAAATATCCTGCTGACGCAGGATGTGAAATGTTTGCCTTACGGCAAATGTGAAATATTGCTCCTTCGTCGCAATGTGAAATAAAATTCGTTCTCCACGCGCCGCAGGCGTATTTCACATTTGCGGAGCAAATATTTCACATCGAAGATATTTCACTCGTTCCAAAGGAACGAATTTCACTGAAAAAAGCATTTGCAACCGCAAATGCTTTTTTCATGGTGCGGGCGACCGGACTTGAACCGGTACGGTGTCACCACCGAGGGATTTTAAGTCCCTTGCGTCTGCCGATTTCGCCACGCCCGCATATAATCAACCGCCGAAAGCCTTATCGGCGGTTAATATTATATTGCATTATCCGACGTTTGTCAACAGATTTATGCTCCTACGCTTCCATTCCGAACGGGTCGTCGTAGTGGTGCGCCTGCTCGAGCATCATATCCTTGACCTTCATCAAGCGCGTTGTTGTGCTGCGCTCGTTCTCGTCGAGCTTCATCGAGATATACTTTATCGTCTCCTCATACTGAGGGATCATAACGTGCTCAAGGGCATTGACCCTGCGGCGCGTTTTTTCTATCTCGCCCGCGAGCAGCTGGCACGACTTCTCGATCTCCGCAAGTCTCAGCATATCGGGCATTATCTCCGAAAGCGCGCTGACCGCATTGTCAAGCTCCGCCGAGGTGAACGCCGTTCCGTAGGAATAGATGTCGTTCCTGTCGGCAGTCTTGTACTGAACATCGAAAACCGGAATCATAACGCTCATCACGTTTTTCTCCGAGCTCTCGAGGCTCATCTCCTGCGTTGGGAGCATCATGGCGACGCTCAGGCTCTTGTCGTTCATGGCGCTTCTGGCTATCTCCATGTTGACGTTCGCCTGCTTTATCCCCTCTTCCACACGGATGCGAAGAGCCTTATTCTCTTTTACGAGATCGAGGAAGCGGCGCATGAGCTCATCGCGCTTGTCTTTGAGCAGCTTATGTCCCCTGCGCGCCGTGGAAAGCTTGCGCTTTAGGTTTGTAAGCTCCATTCGCGTGGGGTTCACGTTCATTACCGCCATAGTCTATCACTTCTTCCCATATGGATTCAGAACTTGCCGTAATACTTATCGAGGAACTCGTCACTGACACGCTTGAGCTCGCTGCGCGGAAGTATCGAGAGGAGCTTCCAGCCGATGTTGAGCGTGTCTTCGATGCTGCGGTCGGTGTCAAAGCCCTGCGAGACATATTCCTTCTCGAATTCGTCCGCAAACTTTGCGTAGAGCTTATCCATATCCGTCAGCGCGTCCTCGCCCAGAACAACCATGAGTTCCTTTGCGTCCTTACCGCGCGCGTACGCGGAGAACAGCTGGTTCATCGTGTTCGAGTGGTCGGCTCTCGTCTTGCCCTCGCCGATACCCTTATCTTTAAGTCGGGACAGGGACGGCAGAACGTCGATAGGCGGATTGATGCTCTTTCTGTAAAGCTCACGGCTGAGGATTATCTGACCCTCGGTGATGTAGCCTGTGAGGTCGGGAATGGGATGGGTCTTATCATCCTCGGGCATGGTGAGAATGGGAATCATCGTTATGCTGCCGGGCTTGCCCTTCTGCCTGCCTGCGCGCTCATATATAGACGCGAGGTCGGTGTACATATAGCCGGGATATCCGCGGCGTCCGGGGACTTCCTTTCGCGCCGCCGAGACTTCACGCAGAGCGTCCGCGTAGTTCGTGATATCGGTCAATATAACAAGGACGTGCATCCCGCGGTCAAACGCGAGATATTCCGCGGCGGTCAAAGCCATCTTGGGCGTTGCGATACGCTCGATGGCGGGGTCATTTGCGAGGTTCGAGAACATAACGGTTCTGTCGAGCGCGCCGGTGCTTCTGAAGCTCTCGACGAAGTAGTTCGACTCCTCGAAGGTTATACCCATAGCCGCAAAGACAACGGCGAACTGCTCGTTATCGCCGAGCACCTTTGCCTGACGCGCTATCTGAGCCGCGAGGTTTGCATGGGGCAGACCGGAGGCCGAGAATATCGGCAGTTTCTGACCTCTGACGAGGGTATTAAGTCCGTCAATGGCGGAGATACCGGTCTGTATGAACTCCTGCGGATAGCTTCTGGCGGCCGGATTCATCGGCAGACCGTTGACATCCATTCTCTTCTCGGGGATTATCTCGGGGCCGCCGTCTATGGGTCTGCCGAGTCCGTCAAAGACACGGCCGAGCATATCGGGCGAAACGCCGAGCTCCATCTGCCTGCCGGAGAAGCGCACCTTGCTGTTGGCGAGGTTGATTCCGGCGGAATTTTCAAACAGCTGAACAAGTGCGTTCGTGCCGTCTATTTCGAGCACGCGGCAGCGGCGGGTCTCGCCGTTTGCAAGCTCTATTTCGCCGAGCTCGTTATACTTAACTCCCTCGACCTCACGCACAAGCATAAGAGGTCCCGAAACCTCCTGAATAGTTCTGTATTCTTTAGGCATCAGTAATCCTCCCTTGCGTCAACGGCGGCTTTTATCTCGGAATCTATCGCCGCACAGACTGTTTTATATGTGTCCTCAATATCATTTTCATGGACATATTTGAAGCGTCCGATGCTCTCTCTCGAGGGTATCGAGACAAGCTTCTCTATATTCGCGCCCTTTTTGAGAGCGTCGAGAGAGCCGTCATAGAAGCGCAGGACAAGCTTCATCATAAGGTACTGCTTGCGAAGAGACGAATATGTGTCAACCTCGTGGAAAGCGAGCTGATGCAGGAAGTCCTCGCGTATCGAGCGGGCTGTCTCCATCTTGAGTCTGTCGGTCGGGGAAAGAGCGTCCATACCGACGAGCTTGACTATCTCATCGAGCGAGGCTTCGTCGGAGAGCAGAGCCATGAGCCTTGCGCGAAGCGAAGTCCACTCCTCGGAAACATTGTCATTGAACCAGCTTCCGAGCGAGTCGGCGTAGAGCGAGTAGCTCGTCAGCCAGTTTATCGCCGGGAAGTGGCGCTTATATGCGAGAGCGGAATCGAGTCCCCAGAAAACCTTGACTATTCTCAAGGTCGCCTGAGAGACGGGCTCCGAAATATCACCGCCGGGAGGCGAAACCGCGCCTATGACCGAGAGCGCGCCCTCGCGTCCGTCGGAGCCGAGGGACACAACGCGTCCCGCACGCTCATAGAACTGGGCAAGTCTGCTGCCGAGATAAGCGGGATAGCCCTCTTCGCCGGGCATCTCTTCAAGTCTGCCGGACATCTCGCGCAGAGCCTCCGCCCAGCGGGAGGTCGAGTCCGCCATGAGGGCGACGGAATAGCCCATGTCTCTGAAATATTCCGCTATCGTGATGCCCGTATATATCGACGCTTCACGCGCGGCGACGGGCATATCCGAGGTGTTTGCGATAAGCACGGTGCGCTCCATGAGCGACTTGCCCGTATGCGGGTCGATAAGCTCAGGGAACTCGTTCAAGACGTCGGTCATCTCGTTGCCGCGCTCGCCGCAGCCGATGTAGACGACTATATCCGCCTCAGCCCATTTTGCAAGCTGATGCTGAGTGACGGTCTTTCCGCTTCCGAACGGGCCGGGAATCGCCGCGACGCCGCCCTTGGCTATCGGGAAGAGCGTATCGATGACGCGCTGACCGGTGACGAGCGGAACATTCGGCGCGAGCTTCTTTTCAAACGGTCTGCCGCGGCGCACGGGCCACTTCTGCATGAGCGTTACGGGCAGCTCATCGCCGTTTGCGGTCTCTATCGAGCCTATCTGCTCGGTGACTGTGTAATCGCCCTCGGCTATCGCCTTTACCGTGCCGACAACGCCGGGCTTCACCATTATTCTGTGTTCGACTATCTCGGTCTCCTGCACGGTGCCGAGAATGTCTCCGCCGACGACCTTGTCGCCGGGCTTTACCTTGGGCACGAAATGCCACTTTTTATCTCTGTCGAGAGCGGGCACCTCTATACCTCTGACAAGGCTGTTGCCGACAAGCTCGCGTATCTTTTCGAGCGGGCGCTGAATGCCGTCGAAAATGCCCTCGATAAGTCCGGGGCCGAGCTCAACGCTAAGCGGCTCGCCCGTTGACTCGACGGGTTCGCCCGTGCCGAGTCCCGAGGTCTCCTCATAGACCTGAATCGAGGCTCTGTCGCCGTGCATCTCTATTATTTCGCCGATAAGCTTGCTGTCGCTGACGCGCACAACGTCGAACATATTCGCCTCGCGCATACCTGTCGCAACAACGAGCGGGCCGGCTATTTTTGAAATCTTTCCAGTAGTCATATCAGTTATCACGCCTTTCAGTCGAGCGTCATTATTTATCCAGAATGTCCGAGCCGACCGCCTTTTGTACGGAGCTGCTGACATTCTTCATACCCATGCCCGTGTTCCCCTTGACTCCGGGAATGGGCACTATCGCGGGCAGAGGTCTTGTGCGGTAGCGTTCAAGCTCGTTTTCGAGCCCGGAGGCCAGAGCCTCCGTGATAAATATCACCGCATACCCGCTCTCCGCCATTTTGTGGAGCATCGGCGCCGCCTCGGACGGTTCGTCGACGGGGAAGATGTGCATTCCGAGAGAGGCAAAGCCGAAGATACTGTCTCTGTCTCCCATAACGGCTATCTTATGCATAGACTTCCCTCACTCTCGCTCTTATTGTATCTGCGGAAAAGCCGTTGAGCTTCGCAGATAATATAACTCTGACATTTTTAGTCTCCGTCTCTACGGCGCTGTAATAGGCCGCGAGCGGGTCGGGGCCGAAGGCGGTATATTTCGCTTCGGTCATCTGCTGCGCCGAAAGCTCGTCGCATTTCTTTTCGAAAGCGGTAAGACCCTCCTTGAGGCTGTCCGCAAGGGAACCGAATTCGGTATTTGCGAGCAGCTCGGCAACCGCGTCAACGCCCTCAAACGCCGCCTGAATCAGCTCATCCGAGCTGAAGCTCTCGCACGGGCAGAGCGCGTTTTTGATATAATCCGCCGTTCTCCCCGTTGAGGCGCAGCGCAGAGCAGTCTTTATGTTTGCGGCCGCAGATGAGAGCTCGACCTCCTTCATCAGAAGCCCGCTCCCGCTCTTTTCGGCGAACTGCTTTCTCGTTTTCAGCGCCGCCGTGTCTATCACGGTATCCGCAAGCCTGCCGCTCTCGAGCTTGACTATCGCGTCATACGCCGCCTTTGCGCATTCTCTCATGCACTCGGGCAGGGAATCAAGCTCATTTTGCACGACACATCCGATTATCTCCTCGGGGTTCCACACGCTCGGTCTTACAACGTAGTCGGAAGGGTCGAGGTCTGAAAACTTCGCCTTTAGCGCCGCCTTGAGATTGAAGAAATCGTTGTTGATAACAAGCGCATCGAGCAGCGACGCATCCGGCGCGCTCTCCTCGAGCAGCTGCCATGCCTCGCTCATATGCTCCTCGAGCATCGGCGCGTAGTCGTGGCCGACGCCGTCGGTATGCCAGCCCTTGTCGCCGAGCAGACGCAGAGCCGCATCATAGCTCTCGGCCGTTATAAGCTGTTCCGTTTCGGCGGGAGAGAGCAGATTCACTTCGTTGGCTCTGACTCGCGCTACGGCGTAGGCATATTCATTTTCATGCATATTTCTCACCGCCGTTTAAAATATCACGCCGCAGACCTTCTCGCGGACAATGTCCTTCTGCTCGTTTATGAGCGCTCTGAAGGTGCAGTTTATCTCAATATCGCCGTAGACGAGGATAAAGCCGTTGTCGATATCCGCGCTCTGCCCGGAGAGCTTTACCGAGCCGTTCGTGAGCGCCGCGTTTATCCTGTCCGCAAAGCCCGAGGGCACGCGGTCAAGGTCTCTCTTTGAGAGTCGCAGCTCCCCTTCGCCCTTTCCGGCATTTCTGACAGCGAGCTTTTCGAGCGCCGCGAAATACTCGTCCGCGCCCATATCGCACATGGCGTCATACGCCGCCTCTATCGCCGCGTCCACCGCTTCAACCTTTGCCGAGAGCTCCGCCCTGCGGGCAATGCCGCTGACATTCGCATCGGACATCGTCATTATCGACTGCGCCTTTTTCTCGGCATCCGCTATAATCTCGGCATAGACCTGCTCGGCGCGCTCATCCGCATCGCTGACGATATCCTGCGCCCTTTTCTGCGCCTGATCCGCTATCTCGCGGCAGCTTGCCAGAGAATCGGCGTTTATTTTTTCAATTATTCTGTCAAGTCCGCTCATCATTTCATCCCTTTCGCCGGCGCAAATACGCCGTTTTTTTCGTCAGATCAGATATTGAGTCCGCTGATGCTGAAGATGGAAAGGATCGAGACAAGCAGGGCGATAACGGCGTAGGTCTCGACCATTGCCGCCATGGTTATAGCCTTACCGTTCTGGTCGGGCTTCTTGGCTATGATGCTGACGCCTGCCGCTGCGGTCTTGCCCTGTGCTATCGCGGAGAAGTAACCGACTATTGCTATGGGCATACAAGCCGCAAACATCATAAGACCTTTTTCTATCGAGAGAGGCTCAAAGCCGCTGCCTATGACACCCATTCTGTTGAGCGCAAGAAACGCGGTTAGGAAGCCGTACAGACCCTGAGTACCGGGGAGAATCTGAAGGATAAGCACCTTACCGAACTTTGAGGGATCCTCCGTGATGACGCCCGCTCCGGCCTGACCGACGAGGCCGACACCCTTTGCGGAGCCCATACCGGAGAGTATAGCCGCAAGAGCGGCGCCGAGAACTGCTATTGACGTTCCGAGACTTGAAAAAATAGACATTACTGTATTTCCTCCTTGAATCTGAAATGTTTTGTATCTGCTTTTAAGGGGGTGAAGGAGCGTCCTCCGCCCTCATAAAATTTTGAGAAGAATTCAACATACTGAAGTCTGTTCGTGTGGACATAGGTTCCGATAAGGTTTATTGCGATATTCGCCGTATGTCCGAGCAGGAAAACTCCGATAAACAGTATGAGCTTTGCTATCTTGTTGCCGGGCATTGTGCCGAGCAGGTTTATGACGGTAGCTATAACGCCGGTTGAAAGTCCGAGCGCAAGCAGACGCGAATAGGAGAGGATATCTCCGAGATAGCCGGACGCCGTGTTATAGAGTCCGTAGAGTCCGCCGCCGAGCTTGCCGATAATATTCTTCGAGCTTCGTCCGCTTGTCAAAACAGTCAGCACCGCGCCGACAAGGGCAACATATTTGCCGACATTTGTAAGCGTCTGCGGCACATCGATTATTATGCCTGCGCCGAGGGGTGCAATACCCGCTACAAGCAGATAGACGGGAATGACGTCGCAGAATGCGTCAAGTTTCTTGCCGTCCTTCCACAGCATATAGAACCTGACCGCGAGACCCGCGAACAGATGGATTATGCCGAACAGGAACGAATAGAGCAGCAGCTTCATCGGGTCGTTGACCGGCTCGAACCAGACTGCCGTCGAGCCTATCTCCTTGCCGAAGAACTCGCGCGCTATGACCTGCGGCGCGTCTCCGAACCAGCTGCCGAACATCGTGCCCCAGAACACGGTCGAGATTCCGCAATAGAGGAACATATTGACCGTCTTTTTCATCTTGGGCTCAAGCTTGAGCTTTGCCTTGGCTATGAGCATGGCGATAACCATTATCACTCCGTAGCCCGCGTCAGAAAGCATGATGCCGAAGAACACATAGTAGAAGAACGCCATAACGGGGTTCGGGTCCACATCGTCGCGGTTGGGCATGGAATACATTTCGGTTATCGGCTCGACGGGGGCGACGAAAGCGTTGTTTTCGAGCAGCACCGGCACATCCGCCTGAGCGTCCGGCTCGGTTATCTCGATAGCCACCGTGTAGTTCTTTTCGAGCGTCTCAACCACTTTCGATACCCGCTTCTCCGGAATATATCCCGTGAGGACAAAAATACGGTTTGTCATGGCTATGCGCTCGAGAGCCGCATATTTTTCTTTCTTGATTGCAAAATAATCAATGACGAAGCCGATATCGTCGCAGCAGTCCGCAAGCTTCACTATTTCTGCCTGCGCCGCCTCGGAATCCTTGTTGTTCTGCTCCGTCTGTTTTTCGAGCCGTTCGTATCTCACGCGCGGCGGGTGCTTCGTCGGGTCGGACGGATAAGCGAAGTTCAGGACTACTCTCAGCGCCTCGAAAACTTCCTTTTCGCACTCCTTGTGGCACATCACGACTGCGCACGTGCGCTCGGCCGATGCCGAGATTATCTGCGCGTCGACCTCGCTTGCCTCCGGCGCGGCCTCGGCTATCGCCTCAAGAAGCGACTGAGCGTCATATTGCACCGGGAACGAGCCGACAAAGACCGCTGTTGATTCCGTGCCCTTGCATTTCATCGGGATATCGAGCTTCAGCCACGGTTCGAGCGCATCCATCGCGGTGCGGCAGCGGACATTGTCCGCCGCATATTCGCGGATATCCGCCTCGAGCGAGTTTATCTTATAGCACTTGCGGAGAATCTCGTCCACCTCGTCCGCTTTTTTGAGATACTCCGAAACCTCGAGCACTTTTCTGCCGCCGAACGACGACATGAGGCTCTGTATAAGCCCCTTTTTCTGCGGGGCGTACTTGTTAAGCGTTTTCTGCGCGCTCTCCGCCGCCGCAAGGTACCGCTCGAAGGTCGAAACGGTGACGCCCGTTGACAGCTTGCAAAGAGCTTCGCTCTCTTCGCAGTCGGTCAGCTCGACAGTACCCATACGCTGAAGGCAGTCGATTATCTCCTTGCTCTGCTCAAGCGGAGCGAGCAGCTCGATGCACTTCATTTTAAGCTTTGCCAACCTGACACCTCCTGACTTTTCTGTAATTTATGAGCCGTTTCATCAGATAACCGTCTCCATGACCGCTTTGATTGCATCGGCTCTGTGCGTTTCTGCCGCGGCAAGCACTTCGCGCTTGCGCTCCTCGGCCGCCCTTTGGGCTTTCTCTTCGTTTGCACGCGCCTGTTCGCGTGCGCTTTCGATGATTTCCTCCGCTCTCTTTGCAGCCTCGGCCTTTTTCCTTGCGACCGCGCCCTCGCCCGCTTCGACCGCCGCATCGACGGTTATCTGCGCCTGCTCGTGCGCCGCTTTCTGCGCCTCTCTGTCCGAATTTTCGGCATCAAGCACCTTTGAAAGCATCTCGGACGCCATAGAAACACGCTCCTTTCGTCGGCGGATATATTTTCCGCCGCAATTTCTATTATTTTACCACAAAATTATGACTTAAAAATGAACACAAAGCATAAATAAATATTTTTTTATCTATAATGCCTGTATCTATATCCAACTCCCCCCATTCTGAACAATAATTCTATCACAGCCCGCCGCACATTTAAATACCCAACTTCCGCCCGCTGTCGCAAAGTTGCACAATCTGGCGCAAATGTCCAAAAGGTTGTAAACATCGGACGCATTTGTTATAATAGATCATACTCAAAACGGAGGAAAAAGCTATGACTGAAAAACTTTCGGCATTTGACCTTGAAACATTTATATCGAAGCTCGTTGACGCGCTGCCCAAATTCGTCGGAGCGGCAATAATAATCGCGCTCGGCTTCTGGGTCAGCGCCCTTATAGGCAAGCTGCTGATAAAGGGGCTTGAGCGAAAGGGCGTTGACGCGTCCATTCACTCGTTTCTTCGCAGCATAGTAGTTTGGGTGCTGAGATTTGCGGTCATACTCTCCGCTCTCTCTACCCTCGGCTTCAATCTCAACTCCTTCATAGCCGCCCTCGGCGCGGCGGGGCTGACTGCCGGAATGGGTCTGCAAAACAGTATCGCCCAATTTGCCAGCGGCATACAGATACTCGTCAACAAGCCTTTTAAAAGCGGCGACTTCGTTGAGCTCGAAAACATAAGCGGCCGCGTCCACGAGATAAAGCTGATGTATACGGTGTTTATAACCGTCGACAACAAGCGCGTCATTGTCCCTAATTCGCACATCACGAGCAACAATATTATCAACTACAACGCCGAGGGACGCCGCAGGCTCGATATGACCTTCTCCGTCTCCTATTCAGACGACATCGCCCTCGCAAAGCAGGTGCTTTTGGCGCAGGCTCTCAAAAACGAGCTCATATACAAAAATCCCGAGCCCAATGTCGTAGTCAAGCAGCAGTCTGCAAGCAGCATGGATCTTCTGCTCATCGCGTGGTGCTCGTCCTCCGACTATCTGACCGCCTACTACAAAATGCAGGAGGAGGTCAAGCTCGCATTTGACGAAAACGGGATAAATATCCCGTTCAACCAGCTCGACGTCCACATTTCTAATTCGTAAATAACACAATTGTCAGAATGCACAAAAAACGCCCCTGCTTGTCTGATAGATTTTCATCGAAAAAAGTTATTTTTAGCTACTAAACGGGCGCTTTTTATTATATAATGTAGATGAAGGATGTCGCACTCAACAGGAGTCGCCGCCACGGCAGGCGCCGACTTGCGGGTGCAAGACAGGAGACAATTTAATCTGCGGAGGGAATTATTATGTCAGAAGCTTTAACTGCACCGGATTTTACAACCATTCCTGTAGGACCGCTCGCGCTTATCGCACTGCCCGGCTGTGAGGAGCTGGCCGCAAAGATCGACGCCTACCTCAAAACTTGGCGTGAGATCCGCGAGAGCGAGCACAAAACGACCATCGCATTCTCAGGCTATCAGCGTGACTCATATCTCGTCAAAGCGGCATTCCCGCGCTTCGGTTCGGGCGAAGCGAAATGCCACATTCAACAGTCCGTTCGCGGCTACGATATCTTTATCGTCTGCGATATGTTCAACTACGGCATGACCTACAAGATGTACGGCAGGGACAATATGATGAGCCCCGACGACCACTACGCAAACCTCAAGCGCGCCATAAGCGCCATAGGCGGCAAGGCAAGACGTATCACCGTTATCATGCCCATGCTCTACGAAGGAAGGCAGCACAGACGCTCGAGCAGAGAGTCTCTCGACTGCGCCATGGCTCTCCAGGAGCTGAGCGATCTCGGAGTTGACAACATCATCACCTTCGACGCACACGACGCAAGAGTTCAGAACGCCATACCGAATCACGGCTTTGAAAACATTCAGCCCGCATATCAGATGATAAAGGCACTCGTCAAGAACGTCACCGACCTCAAAATCGACAACGATCATCTGATGATAATTTCCCCCGATGAGGGCGGCATGAGCCGCTGCATCTATTATTCGACCGTCCTCGGCGTTGACCTCGGTATGTTCTACAAGAGACGCGACTACTCGGTAGTTATCGACGGAAGAAACCCGATAATCGCCCATGAGTTCCTCGGCGACAATGTTGAGGGCAAGGATGTCATTATAGTCGACGATATGATCTCCTCCGGAGATTCGATGATTGAAGTTGCCACAAAGCTCAAGGAGCTCAAGGCAAGAAGAATTTTCGTCTGCACCTGCTTCGGTCTGTTCTGCAACGGACTCGAGTCGTTTGACAAGGCATATGAAAACGGCCTTATCAGCAAAGTGTTCACCACGAACCTCATCTACAGAACCCCCGAGCTCAAGCAGCGCGAGTGGTATGTCGAGGTTGACCTGTCGAAGTACATCTCCTATGTTATCGACACCTTGAACCACGACACCTCGGTCAGCAAGCTTCTCGACCCGAAGGACAGGATAAACAAGCTCCTTGTCGACAAAGGCTTTCGCACCGCAGAAGAAGTGAAATAAAAAACACAAAGGCCGTCCGAGCAGTCGGGCGGTCTTTTTATGCTCCGCGCCGTGCGCAGGCAGAAAAATATAAACAAAGCAAAAGCTGCAATCCGCGACTGAGCCGTGAATTGCAGCCTTTTCTATTATTCTGCGCCGAAAGCGCCGTGGGCTTTATTTGCCGGCCTTGAGCTCCTTCATCATCTCGGCATAAGCCTTGACGAGGGTCGAAGCAACCGTTCTGCCGAAGGAGATGGTCTCCTGATAATGGTCGCCGAGCAGGTCGGAGCCATCAAAGAAGATCATGCAGTAGTCATTGTCGGGCACGACGTATCCGCAGGCATCGTTCGCCTCGCCGAATACATAGAGCTCAACGTCTCTGCCCGCATAGTCGCTGACCATGCTGTTGAGCGACGGATAGCCGAAATCTTTGCCGCTGTAGGCATTCTCGGCGAGGCACGCGCCCTTTCCGTCAATGAGCTCGGGCGATACTTCGCCGGGCAGGAGCGCTACCTTTATATTCTTGCCTATCTCAAGATAGCCTATCTCCGTCGTGGTATAGAGAGTCTCGTTCTTATCGTAATAAATCTTGTTGCCGACGAGCTTCGCCTTGCCGACAGCCTCGATAACGGGATTGCTTATCTCGACCAAGACTTCCTTGTGTCTGATATTGAGTATGGGCTCGACTCTCGTCTCCTCGACGGGCTCCCAATTCTCATACCAGACGCTTATTTCGCTAAGCTTCTTCTGCTTCTCCTCGTCGGTGAGCTCCTCGTTATTTCTTATCGCCTCGGCGGCATCGGCATAGAACTTATCGTTCGTAAGCCAATCGCCGGCGCGCATGATTTCGTCCTTGGTCATAGTCAGGGCGACTACCATTCTGCCCAGCTCGTTACCGTAGCGTGTGGCCTCCTCGCTTCTGCGCACGGTGGCAACGCCGTCGTTCGTGACTCCGCGGGCGGAATAAATTCCGCACAGAGCGCCGTTAACGAACATAAAGTTCGTATTGTTGTTCTCCTTGCTGCTGATTATCTGCTCCATGTAGTAGGTATAATCGGCGGAGAGCTCCTTGCCGCTGCTCTTGTCGGTCTTGAGACCCGTGATATAGGGGTGAGCGGACATATTGACTATATAAGTCTCGGTGCTGCCGTCGTCGGGGACGAAGCGAAGTCTCGTGAGATTGTCAACAGCGTCGAAAACGCCGCGCTTGTCGTTGATATAATCCGTGCCGAGATGATCGAGAGTCGCCTCGTACATCTCACCGGACTTCATATTTCTGCACGCCTCGACTATAGTATCAGTGGTCTTTTCAAAGAGGAAATTCATATACTTCGGGTCGGTGCCGGAGGCATATTCGCCCTTGCCGCTATAGGTGACGCCGATGTTTTTCGCAAGCTTGACGAAGAAGGGATTCCAAAGACCCTGCGTGTCGATGCAGCTGTGACAATGAGTAGCAAAAACGTTGACGGAAATTATATTCTCGCCCTTGAGCTCTTTTGCCACGCGGTCGCGTATCTGCTTGATGTCCTCGCTCGCAATGCCGATGCACTCGATAGTCGAGAAAACGACCTTGCCGCGTCCGTCGTCAAGCACGACTGTGCGAACCTTCATGTCGTCGAGCACGGTCTCGACAGTGTTCGACGGGAAGTTCTGGAGCAGGTAGCCCGCAAGATAATAGTTGCCGTTGAGAACATCGTCGGGCACAAGGCTCGCCTGGCTGTAGCCGAGCTGCCACTTCGCGTCCTTTGATGCCTCGCTGACAAACTCCTTGCTGCCTCTGTAGAAGTTCTCGCTCTCGGGTTTATAGTCCTCAAGCTTGGTAAGTCCCCTCGGGAGAGGAACCATGTCCGCGATGAATCTGATTATCTTCGTGAAGACGCAGTCGAGATAAACCATGAGAATACTTGTTTTCTCTTTATCCGTCTCCATCTTCGCAAGAGCCGTAATGAGTCCCCATGGGGTGCTCACATCGTACTCCTTGCCGCCTATCAAAACCTTGAGCGGTTCGATTTTTGCCAGATTCTTGACCGCGCCGGCAGCGTCCTTGGCAACGGTAGAATTGAAGCCCTTTACCGAATCCGGGACATACTTGTCATAGTACTCATAGGCTTTCTTGGCGACTTCAATGCCGATTTTCACAAGTCCCGCGATAATCTGCGGAATTTCCGAGACCGAGACGTCAGTCGGTGCGGCATTCGCGCTCGCCGCGCTTGCGGTCGAAGCGAAGGAGCACGACATAATCATCGTCAGCGCCAGAACGACTGCGAGAATCGATTTGAGTGCTTTTTTCATCGTTTGTTTCTCCTTTATCTTTATTTTTTCAGACTGTATATCACAGGCGCGGATTCCACGCCTACGTTGCGAAGAACATATTCATAGCTCCATTTGCAGCCGCTTGTGCGCCACGCATCGGGGCCTATCCAGTGGCACTTTTTATCATAAAGATGAACTGTGCCGAACGCATTTCTGCGGTTTGTATAGAGCTTCACCGCTATCTCATGCCTGCCTGCCGAAAGCTCTTTAAGCTCCAGCTCGTACGGCGGGAAGATTATCTCCCCCGCGTGAGCGCCGTCAACGAATATCTCCGTCAGCGCTCCGTCGTAGTGCGGGACGGTGAGGCGGATATCCCCGCCGGGGCAGTCGACGCCGATGCGGTAGGTCACACAGCCGCCGTAGAACGGCAAGCCCTGATTGACTATGCTGCCGAATGCGAGCTTATCCGGGCGCTTTATAAGCTTTTTGAGCCTGCCGCGCACCTCAACTCCGAAGTCGCCGAGCAGATAGCACCATTCGACATTTGTGCGCTTGCCGAACGGGAGGACGATTTCAAGAATATTTTCCCCCTGCTCTATTCTCGGCAGAGCGACCATTTTTACGGCTCTGTCAACATAGTAGCCGATAACGGTATTGTCAACCGCCTGACCGTTCAGCGTAATCTCCGCTTTCTCCGCGTCCTCAAGGGCGAGCGATACGCCGTCAAACGCGAGAGCGCTGTCTATCTTAAAGCGGAGCCTCACCTTATGCTCGGGCACAGGCTCATGTATGACCCACGGCTGCATCACCGCGCCGCTTCGAAGCGGGAAGCCGAGCTTTTCGCGGCAGATGTTATCGGCTCTGAGAAGCTCCTCCTCATGCTCGCTCAGCTCGTCGCCGTCAAGCGCGAATCGAGCCATATCAAGAAGCATGACATTCGGCTCGTCGAGCTCGTATTCAGTCTCATAGGGGACAAGGATTTCTTTATTCTCAAGCTTCTTCGGCTCGGCATACTGCCTCTCGGAGCGGCCGTTATAGAGCCTTAACAGCAGGCTGTCAAAGTCAAAGAGTCTCGCGCTTATCACGGTGTCGCCGTTGAGATAATCAAACTGCGCGGGCTTCAGCTCGCCGCTCAAGGTATCGTATATCACGGGCGAATATTCGCCTTTTACGGTTATTTTTATATCGTCGTAAAACGCCAGATCGCAATCATATGAATCCTCCGCGTGCGCGACAAAAAGCCACAGGCTGTCCGTATCCTCGCGCAGCTGATAAATAAGCCCGTCGGAGAGATAGCCGTCCTCGTCGCGGATGCAGACGGAGCGTTCGGAATCGAGCGCCGTCAGAAGCGACGCACGCTGATAGGGTATGTTCTCGCTGCTCGCAAAGAGCCTTGCGCCCCTGTCGGACGGCTGCGCATTTTCGAGCGTCGGAGCTTCGCCGAGGAATATCACCCTGCCGCCGTCCGCCCTGAATTTTTCGAGTCTCTCGAGCGTTGACGAGCGCAGAGTTTCGCATCCGGGCACGACTATAACATCGTATTTCATCTCGCCGACTCTAAGCGGAGCATCCGCTTGCGGGCAGAGCTCGGGCAGGAGCGACTCGCTGATAAAATCAAAGTCTATGCTGCCGAAGATGAGCCACTTAGTGAGCTCTTGGAAATTTTTGTCCAGCTCCTCGCGGAAGAGTCCCGATTTGTCGTTGGGCCCCCAGTGAAGCCAAAAGCTCTCGACCGGGTGTATCACGCCGACCTTTACTATCGGCACGCCGCGGGTCATCGCCGTGGCAACTCTCGCAAAGTGATCCTCCACGCAGGAATATTTCTTATACCACGGTGACTGATAGCTTATCGAGGCGGGATAATCCCTCTTTGCCTCGCCCGCCATGGAGACCCACGACAGGTGCGGCACGCGCACCGTAACTCCCAAAGCCGCCTGCCAATCGCCGTTTAGCTTATGCTCTCTGAAATCGAAATCCCAGTCGGTGACTCCGTAGAGCTCGGAGAGCACGCCCTCATAGCCGAACTGATGCGCGGCGGACTGCGCCTGCTTCGCGGTAGTGTACTCTTTCCACGAGCAGAGCATATCTATGCCGGGCAAGTCGAACGAGCGGTAGGAGCGCATAGCCTCGCCCAAGGCGCCCGTCTGACTCTCGAGCGTGGGCTCATCCATCATATGACCCGTCAGCGCGATGCCGTTTTTGCGGCACCAGCCGCCGACAGTGTCGGCAAAGGCCGAGGAAAATCTCTCGGCGATATGGTCGTGATAGCGATATCGGGCAACGGAGGCTTTCCCGCCCGGCAGATCCCAGAATATCTCGGGCAGAAAATCCAAAATATCCTGAGAATATGTGTCAAAATATGTCTTTGCGAAATCGTCCGTCCATGGCATGATAAGGTCGTCCGTGTCGGTCGAATTGTTCATCAGCGATTTGTGCGTAAACTGCGGCTCGTCTGTGAATATCGCGGGGACAGTCTCGTCGAACTCGTCGCCGACAACCTCTTTATACCGCTCGTGGGTGACCTCAACAAAGCGCTCGACCGCATTTTTATCGAGCGTGTTGAGATACGCCTGACCGTTATACCACGGATTCGCGCCGCTTATCTCGAGATAGGCGTACCACTTCGTGCCCTCGGCGGAGTCCCCCTCGCCGATACGCTTGCCGCTCTTTAAATATCCGTCTGCGTCGAGCACTATGTCATAGCACGCGAGCAGTTTTCCGTCCTCAGAGCGCACGCCGCGCGACGTCGAGTAGTCGGTAAAACCGGCAGTACCGTTATACGGGTTGACGGTAAAAAGCAGGTGGCGGGAGCGAAAACGCTTATCCTTTGTGACTATGCCGCCCGCCGCGCCCGAGGGCCATCTGTCCTCGTCATAGAGCCACGCGAGCATCTTTTCGCCCTTTGCCTTGTCGGTGCAGGCGCGGATGAGCTGCATAAACTCATCGCTCAGATATTCCGTATCCATGCCCGTTCTGACATGCATATGAAAGCCGCCGAAGCCCATCCGGTGAAATACGTCTATCTGCCGCAGAAGCTCTTTTTCCTCGAGCTTGCAGTTCCACGCCCAAAACGGCGCGGCGCGGTATTCGCTCGTCGGAGAGCGAAACAGTTCATCGGACAGGGTACTCATATAATTCTTTTTATAAAGCATATATTCCTCCCCCAAAAAAAATTTTAAACCCCTTTTGTATTGTATAATTATACCACAAAAAAGCCTGTCTGTTGTCACAAAAATAAGCCCCTAAAGCTGTACAATTTGACGAACGGCGAAGCGAGAAAAAATGTGAAAATAAAATCCGCAGCAAGTTCCCCATGTTGGGCGTGGCTGTGCGCCATCGGCGGCAGCGGGTCGTCGAGTCGCCGACCCCTGCATAATAGCAAAAGCCACGGTTCACATTTATCCGTGAACCGTGGCTCTGTTATTTTGCTCTTTGCTCCGTGCCGAATGCGGCAGTCCGAAACCTTTTAAAATGTGACTGTCGGATTCGGATGCAGAAAGCGTTTTCTTTACCCCGAAGCTGTACAAGGGTACTGCGAGCGGGTAAAAAAACGCTTAAAAGAGCAAAAGCCACGGTTCACGTTTTTCTGCGAACCGCGGCTCTGTTATTTTGCTCTTTGCTCTGCGCCGAATGCGGCAGTCCCTTATTCGGCTTTTTTGACTTCCTCTTTGTTGTTGTTGTTCTTCTTGGTGTTGCCAAGTACAATATTCGTGAAGATTCCGAGAAGAAGTGCGCAGGCGATGGAGGTTATCGTGACCTTGCCGAAGGAGACGGTCAGGCCGCCGATGCCGGCGATGAGGATGACGGAGACAACAAAGAGGTTTTTGTTATCCTCAAGGTCTATCTTCTGAATCATCTTCAGACCGCTGACGGCGATGAAGCCGTAGAGCGAGATGCACACGCCGCCCATGACGCAGGAGGGAATCGATGCAAGGAAGGTTGCAAAGGGTGAAAGGAAAGCGATGATTATCGCAAGCACTGCGGTGCAGACGATAGTTGCAACGGAGGCGTTGCCGGAGATAGCCACGCAGGCTATCGACTCGCCGTAGGTGGTGTTCGGTGCGCCGCCGAAGAATGCGCCGACCATCGAGCCGATACCGTCGCCGAGCAGGGTTCTGTGGAGGCCGGGATCAACGAGGAGATCTTTTTCAACGATGGAGGAGATGTTCTTGTGGTCGGCTATGTGCTCCGCGAAAACAACGAATGCAACAGGGACATAAGCCACCGCAACAGCCGCTATATAAGAGCCGCTAAGCTCGCCGAAGGCGCCGAATGCCTCAAAGAAGGTGAAATCGGGCACTGCAAAGAAGGTCTTGACTCCCACGCCGCCCGCAACGAGTGCGCTGAAGCCGCTGAAGTCGATAACTTTAAGAGCGTCGTTGTTTGTAGCTACACCGACAACTGTAAAGATTGCCGCAACCGCATAGCCGGTGACGATACCGATGATGAACGGGATAAGCTTAACCATCTTCTTGCCGAAGACGGAGCAGAACATGGTCACAAAGAGAGTGACAAGTCCGCAGGCAATGGCGACATAGACGTTTGCCGTAGGCTCGCCGCCCACTGTGTAGGAGCCCTTCTGCAGGTCGCCGATAGCGTTGCCGGCGAGCGAAAGTCCTATAATTGCGACTGTGGGTCCGATAACGGCGGCAGGCATGAGCCTGTTTATCCAGTTGACGCCGGAGATTTTAACCGCTATTGCGAGGACGACATAGACGAGACCCGCAAAAACAGCGCCGAGAATCAGTCCGAGGAAACCGAGCGCGACGGTTGTTGCGCCCGCGAAAGCGGCTGCCATTGAGCCGAGGAAAGCAAAAGAGGAGCCGAGGAAAACGGGGCTCTTGGCCTTCGTGAAGAGAACATATATAAGGGTGCCCGCGCCCGCTCCGAAGAGCGCCGCGACTGTGCTCATCTGCACATTGCCGCAGTCATATACACCCGAGGTTATCATGGGAACCGCGATGGTAGCCGCCATAATTGCAAGCAGCTGCTGGAACGCAAAGACGATAAGCTTGCCGAACTTCGGCTTGTCTTTGATACCGTAAATCAATTTCATACTTTTGACCTCCTCAAATTTTGCCTGTCTATACTCAACACAGTCACGGCGAGCCGCTTCTGCGTAAAAGTCTTATTTGCCGTATATCGAGACGCTTGTCTCATCGTCAAACGGCGGAATCTTCACGACGACAACCTCACTGCGCGAGGTCGGAACATTCTTGCCCACATAGTCGGCGACTATGGGAAGCTCCCTGTGTCCCCTGTCGACGAGCGTTGCAAACTGTATCTTTGCGGGGCGGCCGAGGGAGATTATCGCGTCCATGGCGGCTCTCGCCGTTCTGCCGGTGTAGAGCACATCGTCAACCATAACGACCGTCTTTCCCTCAACGGAGAAATCAAGCTTGCCGGAGTTCACCTTGGGCTGGCTCGAGCTCTCGCTCAAATCGTCCCTGTAGAGCGTGATATCAAGGTAGCCCTTCTGCGTTTTTACGCCGAGGCTCTCTATTCTTGAGGCGAGGATATCGGCAAGCGGAGCGCCTCTGCGCATTATGCCGACAAGGCATATCTCATCCGCGTCGCCGTTGCGCTCGATTATCTCGTGCGATATCCGCGCGAGGGCGCGGTTGACAGCAGCGCTGTCCATGATATAGGCCTTGAACTCCATCTTCTCACCCCCGGGGCATAAAAAAATACGACTCTGTCTCACCGACAAAATCGCACAAAAACACGCGGATATCCCCTATCCGCACTGAATATGACCATCTTGTCGGCATCTCTGTACCGCTCTTAAAGATTTTTTGCTGTGAATACTATATCACATTGTCACCGCGTTGTAAATACCCAAAGCTCACTTTTTCAACTTTTTTCGCAATCAGAGCTTACAAAAATGTAAGAGGCTCGGGGCGTAATGTAAGACTTTATTATTGAGAAACCGGCCGCCGTTTGATATAATACAATCAACCGGAGGGATATAAATGAAAAGCAATAAAAGAAACAACAGGAAGCTGCGCATTGCGCTCGGAATATGCATACCGCTCGCGCTGATTATCGCGGCAACGCTTACCGTTGTTGCAAAATACGGGCCTGACTTCGGCCTGTATCTCGTCCCGCCGTCGGCAGAGCGCTACGGCAAGGACGCTCTTGCAACCATAGGCAAAAACGGGATATATTCGGGAAGCGACGAGTGGAAAAGCACTTACGAAGAATGTCTCAAGATGATAGAAAACGCCGAGAGCTATGAGGACACATACCCCGCGATTAAAAAGGCTCTTTCGGTTTGCGGAGGCAAGCACTCTATACTCATGACAAAATCGGAGTCGCAGAGCACCTCCGACAGCTATGACGAGGTTCTGCCCACTGTATCGCTAAACGGCGATATCGCGGTAATAAAGCTGCCCGATTTTCTCGGCACCGCCGAAGCCGGGCGGAAATATGCAAAGGTCGCCGAGGATTTTATCCACGAAAACCGCGATAAAATAAATGGGGTTGTGCTCGACCTGCGCGGCAACACCGGCGGTGACATGGGTCCGATGGCAACGGCTGTTTCATCGCTCCTGCCCGACGGCGAGCTGATGTACTACCACTACCGCAGCTACGATGTCCCCGTCACGCTGAAGGACGGAGTTATAAGCAACGCGGGCACGGGCGGCAAGAGCCTCTACCCCGACGAAAAGCTGAATACCCCTGTCGCCATACTCACAGACGGCATGACCGCAAGCTCCGGCGAGGCGCTGACTCTCTGCTTCAGGGGGCTTGAAAACGTGAAAACCTTCGGCGCTCCGACCGCCGGATACACGAGCGTCAATATGCTCTACAGTTTATACGACGGCGCGCAGATGTATCTGACCGTCGCGTTTGACAAGGCACGAACAGGCGAGGTTTTCGAGGAGACGCGCATTGAGCCTGACGTCGTTACGGACTCCCCTCTCGAAGTGGCTCTTGAGTGGCTGAGAAGCTGAAAATAAAATACAGCACCCTCCGTAAAAGCGCGGAGGGTGCGTAATTTAACAAGGCGAAAGGATCGGCACATCTGCGCCGACCCTTTTTATTTTTTGATTATTTTGCTTTCTTGTCTTCTTTTTTCTTGTGGAAAAGAATCTTATCCACGGGGAAATAGAGGAAGAACTGGAGAGCTGAGCAGACAGCGGTAGCTATAGTGAGCGAAAGGCCGCTGTTCAGATGGAACTTCGAGGTGCAGAACTCGAAAACTACGGGGTTGAACCACGCAGAGAAGCAAACGAGAGCAAGGGTGAAGATTATGTATATGGGCAGAGTAATAGCGGTGTTGGAGCCCGAGTTGAAAGTCTTTTCCTTGTTGATGAAGAATGCAACTATCTGCGCCAGAAGGTTCGAAACGTTGAATGCAATGAAGAGCGCAAGTCCGCAGCGCTGACCCTCGATGACCGGATAGTCAAAGACGAACCAGTGGAATGCCTGCGTGCTCAGAGCCTTGATCGCGGGGATGTTGTAAAGAATCGCGAGAGAGGCAACCTGAACGATGCAGGCGCCGAGGCTGACGACGATGAACTTGACAAACTGCCAGAGTGTGTTGATGCCGGAGCCTTTACCCGCTGCGGCCTTGTCGATATTGTTTAACTTTCCCATTTACTTCACTCCTGTGATAAAATTTTCAATTAATTCTATCATACCCGCCGAGATAAATCAATAAAAACGCCAGTACTTTTTGGATATTGATTATTAAAAACAGATAAATCGGCATAAAAAAGATCCCGCAGGAAAACCTACGGGATCAAAAGGGCATTAATTACTCATTGATCTTGATAACAACGCCCGAGCCGACGGTACGGCCGCCTTCACGGATAGCGAAGCGGAGACCCTCTTCGATAGCGATGGGAGCGATAAGCTCGACAGACATGTCAATGTTGTCGCCGGGCATGCACATCTCTACGCCCTCGGGAAGGGAGATGATACCGGTAACGTCAGTAGTTCTGAAGTAGAACTGGGGACGATAGTTGTTGAAGAACGGAGTGTGACGGCCGCCCTCGTCCTTAGTAAGGACGTAAACCTGGCCGACAAACTTGGTGTGGGGATGAATGGTGCCGGGCTTGGAAAGAACCTGTCCACGCTCGATCTCATTTCTCTGAACACCACGAAGAAGAGCGCCGATGTTGTCGCCGGCCTCAGCGTAATCGAGGGTCTTGCGGAACATCTCGATTCCGGTGCAGACGGTCTTGCCCTTCTCTTCCTTAAGACCAACGATCTCAAGCTCGTCGCCGGTTCTCAGCTGTCCACGCTCAACTCTACCGGTGGCAACAGTACCACGGCCGGTGATGGTGAAGACATCCTCAACAGGCATAAGGAAAGGCAGGTCAGCCTTACGGTCGGGAGTGGGGATATAAGTGTCAACAGCGTTCATGAGCTCCCAGATGCAAGCAAGCTCGGGGGCGTCAGGATCGTTGCCGCTGTACTCAAGAGCCTTAAGAGCAGAACCCTTGATGATCGGGGTGTCATCGCCGGGGAAGCCATACTCGTTAAGAGTATCGCGGATCTCCATCTCGACAAGCTCAAGGAGCTCGGGATCGTCAACCTGGTCAACCTTGTTCATGAAGACGATGATATAGGGCACGCCAACCTGGCGGGCAAGAAGAAGGTGCTCCTTGGTCTGAGCCATGGGGCCGTCGGTAGCAGCTATAACAAGGATAGCGCCGTCCATCTGAGCAGCACCGGTGATCATGTTCTTGATATAGTCAGCATGGCCGGGGCAGTCAACATGAGCATAGTGACGGGTAGCAGTCTCATACTCAACGTGAGCGGTGTTGATTGTGATACCGCGCTCTCTCTCCTCGGGAGCCTTATCGATGTTAGCGTAATCAACAAACTCAGCCTCGCCCTTCATAGCGAGAGTCTTGGTGATAGCAGCGGTAAGAGTGGTCTTACCATGGTCGACGTGACCAATGGTACCAATGTTTACATGGGGCTTAGTTCTTTCGAATTTAGCTTTTGCCATTTGGAATTTCCTCCCTTTGATTGGTTAAATAATTGTCTATGCATCTGCATAAAACTATTCTATCAATTTACACCTGAAAATTCAAGTGCTTTTTAAAAATTACTTGTCCTTGATGACAGTCTCGGCAATGGACTTGGGAACCTCGGCGTAGTGGCTGGGCTCCATGACATACTGACCGCGTCCCTGCGTCTTGGAACGAAGGGTGGTAGCGTAGCCGAACATGTTCGACAGCGGGATGAATGCATTGATCTGCACTGCGCCCGTACGCATCTCGGTGCCTTCGATCTGTCCGCGGCGGGCGTTGACATCGCCGATAACATCGCCCATATAGTCCTCGGGGACAATAATAGCGACCTTCATGATGGGCTCCATGAGCACGGGAGCTGCCTTCTTCATCGCATCCTTGAACGCCATGGAACCGGCGATCTTGAACGCCATTTCGGAGGAGTCGACCTCGTGATAAGATCCGTCATAAAGAGTGACTTTGACATCGACAACGTTGAAGCCTGCGAGAACGCCCGACTGCATTGCACCCTTGATACCGGCCTCTGCGGGTCCGATATACTCCTTCGGGATAGCTCCGCCGACGACCTCGTTGACGAACTCGTAGCCCTTCTCGGGGTTGGGCTCGATGCGGATCTTGACGTGACCGTACTGTCCGCGGCCGCCCGACTGACGCGAATACTTGGTATCGCTCTCTGCGGATTTGGTAATAGTCTCACGGTATGCAACCTGAGGCTTACCGACATTGGCCTCGACCTTGAACTCACGAAGAAGTCTGTCAACGATTATTTCAAGGTGAAGCTCGCCCATGCCGGCGATGATTGTCTGACCCGTCTCTTCATCGGTGTAGCACTTGAAGGTCGGATCCTCTTCGGCGAGCTTTGCAAGCGCGATAGCCATCTTCTCCTGGCCGGCCTTGGTCTTGGGCTCGATAGCGACCCTGATAACGGGATCGGGGAACTCCATGGACTCAAGGATGATGGGAGCCTTGGCATCGCAGAGCGTGTCTCCGGTAGTGGTGTTCTTAAGACCTATAGTCGCAGCGATATCTCCGGCATAGACGCATTCGATATCCTTTCTGTGGTTGGAGTGCATCTGCAGGATTCTTCCCAGACGCTCGTTGCAGTCCTTGGTAGCATTGTAAACAGTGCTGCCGGTGGTGACTGTGCCCGAATAAACTCTGAAGAAGCAGAGCTTACCGACGAAGGGATCGGTCGCGATCTTGAAAGCAAGAGCTGCGAACGGCTCGGAATCCGAAGAATGACGGAACTCCTCTTCACCGGTCTCGGGGTTCGTGCCCTTTATCGACGGGACATCCGTCGGAGCGGGCATGTAATCAACAATAGCGTCAAGCAGCTGCTGAACACCCTTGTTGCGGTAAGAAGTACCGCAGCATACGGGAACCATCTTATTGGCGATAGTAGACTTGCGGATGCAGGTCTTTATCTCATCAATGGTGAGCTCCTCGCCGCCGAGATACTTCTCGAGCAGCTCGTCATCCTGTTCGGCGACGTGCTCAACGAGCTCATCGTGGTACTTCTGAGCAAGTTCCTTCATGTTCTCGGGAATCTCCTCGACTCTTACATCGAGACCCTTGTCGTCATAGTAGACATCAGCCTGCATTTCAACAAGGTCAATAATTCCCTTGAAGTCTGCTTCAGCACCTATGGGGAGCTGGATCGGAACTGCGTTACACTTCAGGCGCTCCTTCATCATGTCGATAACATTATAGAAATCAGCTCCCATAATGTCCATCTTATTGACATAGACCATTCTCGGAACCTGGTACTTGTCCGCCTGTCTCCAGACAGTTTCGGACTGAGGCTCAACGCCGCCCTTTGCGCAAAGAACGGTAACCGAACCGTCCAGAACACGCAGAGAACGCTCAACCTCAACGGTGAAGTCCACGTGACCGGGAGTGTCGATGATGTTGATTCGGTGGTTCTTCCAGAAGCAGGTAGTCGCAGCGGAGGTGATTGTTATACCTCTCTCCTGCTCCTGCTCCATCCAGTCCATTGTCGCGGCACCATCGTGAGTCTCGCCTATTTTATGAGTTTTTCCCGTATAGAACAGGATACGCTCAGTTGTTGTTGTTTTTCCGGCGTCAATATGCGCCATAATACCAATGTTTCTGGTCATTTCAAGAGAAACCTGTCTTGGCATAACAACCTCCGAATAAAAGTAGAATTAAAATCGCGGTTAAGCGCAGATTACCATCTGAAATGTGCAAACGCCTTGTTGGCCTCTGCCATCTTGTGGGTATCCTCGCGCTTCTTGAATGCCGAACCTGTCGAGTTGACGGCATCAATAATCTCGTTTGCGAGTCTCTCCTTCATCGTTCTCTCGGAACGCTGACGGGAATAAAGGGTTATCCAGCGCAGACCGAGGGTCTGTCTTCTCTCCGGACGAACCTCCATGGGAACCTGGTAGGTTGCACCGCCGACTCGACGAGCTTTGACTTCGAGAACGGGCATAACATTCTCCATGGCGGCCTCAAAAACCTCAAGCGGTTCCTTGCCGGTCTTCTCACGGATAATGTCGAAAGCCTCGTAAACGATCTTCTGAGCGACGCCCTTCTTACCGTCTATCATGACGTTGTTGATAAGGCGTGTTACGAGCTTTGAGTTGTAAAGCGGATCGGGCAAAACGTCACGTTTTGCTATCTTGCCTCTTCTTGGCACTTCGCTTCCCTCCTTCATAGTAATGATATCATAGGTACTCGAGTGACAAAACTCTCGTGGTGTCAATGGGAGGCATATGTTTCAATGCACTCTCGCATTGGAGTAATCACCTGCAAGAAGATTCTGTCTCTTAAGCTTTCCGCACTGCGCGGAATTACTTTTTGGCAGCCTTCGGACGCTTGGCGCCGTACTTTGAACGGGCCTGCATTCTGCCGTTGACGCCCTGTGTATCGAGCGTTCCGCGTACGATATGGTAACGTACACCGGGAAGGTCCCTAACACGGCCGCCGCGGATGAGAACAACCGAGTGCTCCTGGAGGTTATGACCGACGCCCGGGATATAGGCAGAAACCTCTATACCGTTGGAAAGACGAACTCTGGCGATCTTTCTCAGTGCCGAGTTGGGCTTCCTGGGGGTGGTGGTCTTAACCGCTGTGCAAACACCGCGCTTCTGCGGAGAAGCAGTGTCGGTCATGATGTTCTTCTTGGAGTTGAGACCCTTCAAAAGCGCGGGGGCTTTGGGTTTCTTATCAAGAGTTTCTCTTCCGTTTCTCACAAGCTGATTAAACGTTGGCAAGCAGTACATCTCCTTTCTGAAATTTATATATGAAATCCGCGCTCGGGGGCATAATTACCCCAAAGCACAAGACATCACAATTAAAAATTATAACTCCGAGCGCCTTATTTGTCAACCTTTTCGGTTCGTCAAATGACAAAATATTAGGCGTTTATCGGTGAATTATATATGATTTTTGTCCAATAAACGCAGTGCACAGAGTCACCGCTGCCGGAGTCCGCCGCAAAAGCGGCAAACTCCGGCTCGTGATTGCTTATTATTCTGCTTCTTCTCTGTTCTCCGCCTCTTCGAGCTTCTCGGCAAGATCGCTGAAGATGCCCGTGGTGGGAAGCACCTGAACATCGCTGTAGCACTTCATGCCGGTACCCGACGGCAGGAGCTTGCCGATAATGACATTCTCCTTGAGGCCGAGCAGCGGATCGCTCTTGCCCTTGATGGCGGCGTCGGTGAGGACTCTTGTGGTCTCCTGGAAGGACGCTGCCGAGAGGAAGGACTCGGTTGCGAGAGAGGCCTTTGTGATACCCATGAGCACGGGCATACACTGAGCCTCTGCGAGCTCCTCGCCTGTTGCCTCGGCCTTGGCGGCAACGCGTGCGTTCTCCGCCTTGAACTCGAGCTTGTCAACAACGGCGCCGGGCAGGAAGGAGGTAGCACCGGGATCGGTTATCTTGACCTTCTTCATCATCTGACGTACGATGACCTCGATGTGCTTATCGTTGACGTCAACACCCTGCATACGGTAGGTTCTCTGAACCTCGCGGATGAGGTAATCGTGAACGGCCTCGACGCCGAGGACCGAAAGGATATCGTGCGGGTTGAGAGCACCCTCGGTGATGGTGTCGCCCTTGTTGATGTGATCGCCGGGCTCAACCTTGACGCGCATACCGTAGTGGATGGGATATGCCTTCTCCTCGAGAGTCTCGGGGTCGGTGACGATGATGTTCCTGACCTTCTTTATCTCGCGCTCGGAGACGGTACCGGAAATCTCACTGATAAGAGCGAGGCTCTTGGGCTTTCTCGCCTCGAACAGCTCCTCGACTCTGGGAAGACCTTCCGTGATATCGGACTGATCCTTCGCACCGCCGGTGTGGAACGTTCTCATCGTCAGCTGTGTACCGGGCTCGCCTATGGACTGAGCCGCGATAATACCGACTGCTTCGCCGACCGTAACAGGCTCGCCCGTTGCAAGGTTGGCGCCGTAGCACTTGATGCACACGCCGTGCTCGGACTGGCAGGAGAGCAGCGAACGAATCTTTATCTTTGCAAGGCTGCCCTCGGGCTCTTCGCCCGCGGCTACCTTCTTGTCGTGGTACTCGTATACCTTATCGGCAACGCGCTTTGCGTCGTCCTCGCTCATCATCTTATCCTTGCTCATGATAAGTTCGCCCGTCTCCTCATCGACAAAGTCGTTGAGCAGATAGCGGCCGGTAAGACGCTCTGTGAGGCTGACTATGCGGCGCTTTCCGTCGAAGATATCGTAGACATCCGAGCCCTCTGTGCAGCCGCAGTCCTCCTCGCGGATGATAACATCCTGGGAGACATCGACAAGTCTTCTGGTGAGGTAACCGGAGTCCGCGGTACGAAGTGCGGTATCGGCAAGACCTTTACGCGCACCGCGCGACGAGATGAAGTATTCGAGTATATTAAGACCTTCACGGTAGTTGGCTCTGATGGGAATCTCTATCGTCTTACCTGCCGTATTCGCGATAAGTCCGCGCATACCGGCAAGCTGACGCAGCTGGCTGTCGTTGCCTCGGGCACCGGAGTCAAGCATCATGTTGATCGGATTATAGGGGTCAAAGTTCGCCTTGAGCTCTGCGGCAACTCTCTTTGTGCAGTCCTCCCAAGTCTCTATGACCATATTCGTGCGCTCCTCGTCGGAGAGAAGACCGTTCTCATAGTTATCCATGATCTCGGCGACATCTTTCTCGGCGTCGGCGATGAGCTCGCCCTTGCGCGGCGGTATGGTGGCGTCGCAGACGGCGACGGTGATACCGCTTCGGGTCGAATATTTATAGCCCTGAGCCTTGATTTTATCAAGCATTTCGGCAGCTATCGAGGTGCCGTGAATCTTTATGCACCTGTCGATAATTTCGCCGAGCTTCTTTTTATTGACGAGGAAGTCGACCTCAAGCTTGAAGTCATTCTCCGGGTCGTTTCTGTCAACAAAACCGAGATCCTGCGGGATAGGCCCGTTGAAGATAACGCGTCCCATGGTGGTGGAGACTATCTTTCTGACGGGCTTGCCGTCTATCTCCTTGGTCATGCGGATTTTGATTCTCGCATGGAGACCGACAGTGCCGTCCTCATAAGCCATGGTGGCCTCATCGACATCTCTGAACACCTTGCCCTCGCCGGGCTCGCCGGGCTTTTCAAGGGTGAGGTAGTAGGAGCCGAGAACCATATCCTGCGTGGGAACGGTAACGGGGCGTCCGTCGGAGGGCTTCAAGAGGTTGTTGGCGGCGAGCATAAGGAAGCGCGCCTCGGCCTGAGCCTCTGCGGAAAGCGGAACGTGAACCGCCATCTGATCGCCGTCGAAGTCGGCGTTGAACGCGGTACAAACGAGGGGATGAAGCTTAATGGCTCTGCCCTCGACAAGTATAGGCTCGAAAGCCTGGATACCGAGTCTGTGAAGCGTGGGAGCGCGGTTGAGGAGCACGGGGTGATCCTTGATAACCACTTCGAGTGCGTCCCAAACTACGGGATTCTGACGCTCGACCATCTTTCTTGCGGACTTGACGTTGTTCGCCTTGCCCGTCTGAACAAGTCTCTTCATAACGAAGGGCTTGAACAGCTCAAGAGCCATCTCGGTCGGCAGACCGCACTGATAAATCTTCAGCTCGGGACCGACGACGATAACCGAACGGCCGGAATAGTCGACACGCTTACCGAGCAGGTTCTGTCTGAAGCGTCCCTGCTTACCTTTAAGCATATCAGAGAGCGACTTGAGCGCTCTGTTGTTCGGGCCGGTTACGGGTCTGCCGCGGCGGCCGTTGTCGATAAGTGCGTCAACGGCTTCCTGAAGCATACGCTTCTCGTTGCGGACTATTATCTCGGGTGCGCCGAGCTCAAGGAGCTTGCGCAGACGGTTGTTTCTGTTGATAACGCGGCGGTAAAGATCGTTGAGGTCGCTCGTTGCGAAGCGGCCGCCCTCGAGCTGAACCATGGGACGAAGCTCCGGCGGAATAACCGGGAGCACGTCGAGAATCATCCACTCGGGTCTGTTGCCGCTCTGTCTGAACGCCTCGACAACCTCAAGGCGCTTGAGAGCCTTGGCCTTCTTCTGACCGCTTGCGTTCTCTATCTCCTCGCGCAGCTGCGCGGAGAGCTGATCGAGGTCGATTTCGGCAAGGAGCTCCTTGATAGCCTCGGCGCCCATGCCCGCTCTGAAATCGTCCTCATACATCAGGCGATACTCGTCGTAATCCTTCTCGTCGAGAACCTGATACTTTTTAAGGTCCGTTGTGCCGGGATCGATGACGATATGCATGGCAAAGTAGAGAACCTTTTCGAGGTTGCGCGGAGATATATCAAGGATAAGACCCATTCTTGAGGGTATTCCCTTGAAATACCAGATATGGGAGACGGGAGCCGCAAGCTCTATGTGACCCATTCTCTCGCGGCGAACCTTGGAGCGGGTTATCTCGACTCCGCAGCGTTCGCATATCTTGCCCTTGTAACGGATTCTTTTATATTTACCGCAGTGGCACTCCCAGTCCTTCTGGGGTCCGAATATCCTTTCGCAGAACAGTCCGTCCTTTTCGGGCTTGAGTGTGCGGTAGTTGATGGTTTCGGGCTTCTTGACCTCGCCGTAAGACCAGCTTCTGATCTTCTCGGGAGACGCAAGACCTATTTTTATGGATTCAAAGGTATTGTTTTCCATCCGTTGACTGCCCCTTTATAAAATATATTTTTAAGGTGACTGTTCTCAGTCGTCGTAGTCGTCAAGCTCGCCTTCGCTGTCGGAGAAAATGTCGCCGTCAAAGTAATCGTCTTCGTCCTCGGAGTCGTCTGCGAAGTCGGCATCGTCATCGTCGTCCTCGTCGGTATCGACATTGAAGATATCGCCCTCTTCGTTTTCTGTGCCGAAGCCCTCCGCAGTGCCTGCGTCGTTAGCGGAGGAGAACGCCTTATCGTCGGAAGGCGCAAAGCCGAGCTCCTCGTCGGTCTGCTTAAGGTCTATCTCCTCGCCGTCCGCGTCAAGAACGCTGACATCGAGGCAAAGGGACTGAAGCTCTTTGACAAGAACCTTGAACGACTCGGGAATACCGGGCTTGGGAACGTTGTTGCCCTTGACTATCGCCTCGTAGGTCTTGACACGGCCGACGACGTCGTCGGACTTGACGGTCAAAATCTCCTGGAGGGTGTAGGCAGCGCCGTAAGCCTCGAGAGCCCAGACTTCCATCTCACCGAAACGCTGGCCGCCGAACTGGGCTTTACCGCCGAGGGGCTGCTGCGTAACGAGCGAGTACGGGCCGGTGGAACGTGCGTGAATCTTATCGTCAACAAGGTGGAACAGCTTGAGGTAATACATGACGCCGACGGTGACGGGATTGTCAAACTGTCTGCCGGTGCGTCCGTCGTAAAGCACCGTCTTGCCGTCCTCTCTGAGTCCCGCCTGCTTGAGCGCTTCGCGGATATCCTCCTCGTGCGCGCCGTCAAAGACGGGGGTCTCTACCTTGTAGCCCAGATGCTTCGCGGCAAAGCCGAGATGCACCTCGAGCACCTGACCGATATTCATTCGGGAGGGAACGCCCAGGGGGTTGAGCACGATATCGAGCGGCGTGCCGTCCGGAAGGAAGGGCATATCCTCCTGAGAAAGTATTCTTGAAACAACACCCTTGTTGCCGTGGCGGCCTGCCATCTTATCGCCGACGGAGAGCTTACGCTTCTGGGCGATATAGCAGCGGACAACCTTGTTTACGCCGGGTGCGAGCTCATCGCTGTTCTCGCGGGTGAACTCTTCGACCTTGACGACAATACCGTATTCGCCGTGGGAGACCTTGAGGGAGGTGTCTCTGACCTCCTTGGCCTTCTCGCCGAATATCGCGCGGAGAAGTCTCTCCTCGGCAGTCAGCTCGGTCTCGCCCTTGGGCGTTACCTTACCGACAAGGATATCGCCGGAGTGAACTTCGGCGCCGACGCGGATTATGCCGCGCTCGTCAAGGTTGCTCAGAAGGTCGTCGGAGACGTTCGGGATATCCCTTGTAATCTCCTCGGGTCCGAGCTTTGTATCTCTCGCCTCGATCTCGTGCTTCTCGATGTGAATCGAGGTGTAGACATCGTTGCGAACCATCTTTTCGTTGATGAGGACCGCGTCCTCGTAGTTGTAGCCCTCCCAAGTCATGAAGCCGACAAGGGCGTTCTTGCCGAGGGATATCTCGCCGTGATCCGTAGCGGGACCGTCGGCTATAACATCGCCCTTCTCAACGCGCTGGTTGAGAGTGACTATCGGGCGCTGGTTGACGCAGGTGCCCTGGTTGGAGCGCATGAACTTGATTATATCGTAGTGGTCGAGAATGTTCTCGTCGCTGAGTATCTCTATCTGCTCCGCGTCGACCTTTGTGACGCGTCCGGAGTGCTTCGCAAGCACGACAACGCCGGAGTCGACAGCCGCCTTGTACTCCATACCGGTACCGACAATCGGGCTCTCGGTCTTGAGCAGCGGAACCGCCTGCTTCTGCATGTTCGAGCCCATGAGGGCGCGGTTTGCGTCGTCGTTCTCGAGGAACGGGATCATGGAGGTTGCGACGGAGACGACCATCTTGGGCGAAACATCCATGTAGTCGACCTTCATGCGGTCAATTTCAAGGAATCCGTCTCTGTATCTCGCGTTGACTCTCTCGTGAACGAACCTGCCGTCCTCGTCGAGCGGCTCGTTTGCCTGGGCGACAATGAAATCGTCCTCGACGTCGGCAGTCATATACTCGACCTCGTCTGTGACGCAGCCGGTGGTCTTGTCAACCTTTCTGAACGGAGCCTCTATGAAGCCGTACTCGTTTATACGCGCGAAGGTTGCAAGGTAGGAGATAAGTCCGACGTTGGAGCCTTCGGGAGTCTCAATGGGGCACATTCTGCCGTAATGCGAATAGTGAACGTCTCGAACCTCGAAGCCTGCACGGTCTCTCGAAAGACCGCCGGGGCCGAGGGCGGAAAGACGGCGCTTATGAGTAAGCTCGGCAAGCGGGTTTATCTGATCCATGAACTGCGACAGCGGCGAGGAGCCGAAGAACTCCTTTATCGCCATCATGACGGGGCGGATGTTTATGAGAGCCTGGGGAGTGATGTTCTCCTCCTTCTCCTGCGCCTGGAGAGTCATTCTCTCGCGCACGACTCTCTCCATTCTCGACAGTCCGATTCTGAACTGGTTCTGGAGCAGCTCGCCCACGCAGCGGATACGTCTGTTGCCGAGGTGGTCGATATCGTCCGTTGTGCCTATCTTGTTTGCAAGGCAGTTGATATAGTTTATGGATGAGAAAATATCGTCGATTATGATGTGGTTCGGGATGAGGTCGTCGTGGCGGAGTCTGAGCTGCTCGAGGAGAGCCTCTTTATCGTCGCCGCACTCTTCGACTATCTCGTTGATGACCTGGAAGCGAACCTTCTCGTTGATGCCCGCTTCAAGGAGCTCCTCCCTGCTGACGGTCTCGGGCACATAGTCAACGGGATCGACCATGCCGTTGGAGATTATCTTGACCTTCTTGCCCTCGACGTCGGCTACCGCAACCATAACGCCTGCGCGCTCGATCTCCATAGCCTTGGCCTTGGTGACAACCTCGCCTGCCTCGGCAAGAATTTCGCCGGTCAGCGGGGCAATGACGGGCTCGGCAAGCTTGCAGCCTGCAAGGCGGGCGGCAATGGCGAGCTTCTTATTATATTTGTATCTGCCGACGCGTGAGATATCGTATCTGCGCGGGTCGAAGAAGAGATTGTCAAGCAGCTGCTGGGCGGACTCGAGGGTAACGGGCTCGCCGGGACGCAGACGCTTAAAGACCTCCATGAGCGCTTCGCCCTGGTTCTTCGTCTCGTCTCTCTCTATCGTGGCTTCGATTCTCTCATCGTTGCCGAAGAACTCGCGGATCTCATCGTCCGTACCGAGTCCCAAAGCTCTGATGAAGGTGGTGATGAATATCTTTCTGTTCTTGTCTATTCTTACATAATAGACATCGTTTATGTCCGTCTCATACTCAAGCCATGCACCGCGGTTGGGGTTGATTGTGCTTGAGAACAGCTCGATACCTGTCTTGTCGTGGGTCATATCGAAATATACGCCCGGCGAACGGACAAGCTGGGAGACGATGACTCTCTCTGCGCCGTTGATAACAAAGGTGCCGCTGTCGGTCATGATGGGGAACTCGCCCATAAAGACCTCCGACTCCTTTATTGCACCCGTCTCCTTGTTGAGCAGACGCACAGTGACGCGCATGGGGGCTGCATAGGTAGCGTCGCGCTCCTTGCACTCCTGCACGGTGTGTTTAGTCTTCTCGTCAATGCGATAGTCGATAAAGGTCAGCACCCAGTTGCCTGTGTAATCGGTTATTTCCGCTATATCGCGGAACACCTCTTTGAGTCCGGTATCAAGAAACCATTTGTACGAGTTCTTCTGAACCTCGATGAGATTGGGCATCTCCATGACTTCTTCGATCTTGCCGAAGCTCATGCGCGTGGTCGTTCCTTTTTTGACGGGCTTAACATTCAGCATAGGCCAATTCACTCCGTTCTTTTTTCATCCGTTTCGTATTATCACCATCAATTGACGAAAGCAGATATCCCCTTTTTCGGGGCTATACACTTTTGTCAACCGACGGCTCGCGCAAGCTCGTTTTGTAAAAGCTGCGGATGGAATCCGGGGCGTCCATTTGGGCAGCGGCGTTGATTGCCTTGTAGTTGTCGGCAATGCCGATCCACGGCGTACCGGTGGTATCGAACCTTGCAGATGCAGCTGAGTATAAGCCCTTAGCCGAAAAGGCCGGGCACACAACGCTCCATTATAATTGTGCAGTTTTACATTTTACACTGAAACCCCCTGTTTGTCAAGAGCTCAACTGCCAAAAATAAGGACAATTTTAAACTTTTTACAATATTCTCCCGCATATGCCTTACTGCCCCCGCAGATTTG
>ENA-OPDF01000028-OPDF01000028.1-human-gut-metagenome-genome-assembly--contig:-NODE-28-length-96479-cov-5.961877_pt1 | contig 96479 bp, 90 predicted proteins | sample MGYA00241575_ERZ501501 | MGnify/ENA primary metagenome ERZ501501 (study PRJEB25962, sample SAMEA1972229) | human gut metagenome | biome: human gut; feature: human-associated habitat; material: faeces... | reverse complement strand
ATTATTACCATTATTACCATTATTACCATTATTACCATTATTACCATTATTACCATTACTATCACTCTCACTATCATTTTCACTATCATTTTTACTATCACTCTCACTATCACTCTCATTATAACTTTTCATTTCATTTTCATTTCATTTTCATTTCATTTTCATTATAACTTTTCATTTCATTTTCATTATCGTTACCTTTATTACCTTTATCTTCATTATTTCCATTATCTTCGCCCTCATCTTTATAATTATCATCATTTTTATCATCGCATTTAACTCAGTCTTCACTAATATCTATAACTTCAGTTGCATATAAATCTTTATTCGCAATTACAATACCTTTATCAGTATCATTTTCACTATCACTCTCATCAAAGCACTAATACATTTCATTTTTATTCCCCATCTTTATCATCTTCCCCATCTTTATCACCTTCATTATCTTTATCTTTTCTATCACTTTTATCATCTTTTCTATCACTTTTATCATCACTTAATCATCACTTAATTATCATCATCTTTACTATATTATTCATCTTCATTTTTATTATTATCGTCTTTATCATCCTCATTATATTTACTATCACTTTTATTATCTTTATCACTTTCATTAATTCTATCAACTTTAGGCGGGGGTAGTCAATCAAGTTTAACATGACCGGGGTTATACTCACTAGCCTCACTATCACATCAATACATTCAATTTTTCAATCATCATCATTATCACTATCATCATCGTCATTATCCTTATTATTACATTTATCTTCATTATATTTATAACCTTCTTTTTCAATACTATCATTTTCATCTTTATCATCATTATTAATTCTTTTACTTTCATCATTATCAATCCCAATCAATTTTACCAGTATCAACTTCTTCTGCTTCAATTATTTCAGTTTCATTATTTTCATTATTTGCTTTATCTACATTATTCTCATTATCATCATATAAATAATCAAGTTCACTTTTATATACTTGTTTATTTTTAATTATAATACAATTATCATCTTTAACTAATCCTATTCTATCTATATAATTAACATTATTATCAAGTTTTATTTTAGAATCATCAAGTTTACCTTTAGTAATAATTTCATGAAATTTATTAATATCACCTTTAAATATAACTCTAGGATTAACTTCAAACATACTACGTTTATCTGTTCTACGAATAATATTAAGTTTTTCTAATGTAACAATAGCATTAGCAAAATCTCGTTTATTACATCCACTTCTAATTCCATTCCTACAAACAGCATCAAATAAATCCTTACTAATTTTAACAACATTAGAATTAAAACAAATAGTATAATTAATAAAATAAAAAAGTTCATGAAGAATTATACTTCTTAATTCAACTATTTCTCTCCAAGCATTAATACCAACATTAGAATAATATCTTTTAATAATTTTACCTGTATCAAAACATTCCATACGTCCAGTACCACATAGATATTTTTTATTATTATTTTTAACATCAATATCAAAAGTATTAGGTATAATAATACTTCTATCATTAGCTATATCTTTATTAATAGCATCAATAACAAGTTTATTATAAACTCGACTAGGTTTAAAATCTTCTTTAAAAGTCATAACAATAATATTATTAAGTTTAACATAAAAATATATTACTCTAGGAAATTAGCGAAATGTGTTCCATAGATGGAACAACTTTCGTGCACAAAGGTAGTCATTTTTGCCACTTAATTTGCATACTGATGGAGAATTAGGTATTCAGCATGATACATAATATGTATTATAACTTATTGATAATCAATGTATTATAATTACTATAAAGATATATTATATATAGATATATTATATAGATTCGCTGTGACCCGCTCCGGACTTTCGTCCTCCGCTATACTCCCCGTAGAGGATGGATATAATCAGTATCAATCACATCAAGTTAATCAATACTATCATTATTATTAATATCTCTATTAATATCATTAATACTAATATGATTAAGTCTAACTCATCTTCATCCTCCACGGGGAGTATGACTTGCATATTTATAATCATATAATCCTCTACGATTGAAATGTTAAAAATAGTTTTTCTCTTGGTAGATTCATTCAAACTCTTACATTTGCTAAAAACAATTAAGTTATGGGTAAAGATAAAAGTGAAACTAAACCTAAATACACTAGAGAATTTCATAGTGGAGAAAGGAATAAAAAAGAAGTTAAAGTTCCTAGTAAACTTAAACTTGGAAATATTGGCATTGATAGTATTATTAAAACTAAATAATTTAGTGTTATGATTAAAGTTGAAAGTAAATTTAAAGATTTTGGTATTCAAATACCTACTGACATTAGCGAAATAACAAGTGAAGCACTTGACGCTATTCTTACTAATGTAGTTGTTGCTAAACATTATTGTGTTGTTGCTCTTTGCCAAAATGAAAGTTTGTTTGGTGTTATTAATAATAAAGTAAGTACAGTTGAGGTTATGCCAATTATTGCTAAAATTAGTAAAGAAGATGCTGAACTTATTGGTATGAACCAAATGGATAAGATTATTATTGACCGTTCTACTCTTGAACGTGGTTATCATCTTTATCTTAAACATAATGTTCTTAGTCCTCAATTTGTTAATAAGTATATTACTAATGATACTGAACTAACTCGTTCTATTACTGTTGGTACTTTTGGACAAAATCAAGGATATAAAAAAGGACAAAAAGTTTGGTTTGTTGAATTTAAAGTTATAGCTATTAATGATTTAAGAGCCGCTATTACTGATAAACATAAAGCTATTAATCCTTTTGTTTATCATTCTGCTGAAAAAGCTAATTAGCCATTTCGTCTAAATAATCGAACTCTTCTTAGAACTACTTATGCATAATTTAAAATTATAGGTACTTGTGTTCTCGTTTATAGTAGTAATCTAAGAAGAGTTCTTAAACTTTCAATTATGGATTTTAAGACTAATACTAGTTTTAATATTGCTAATACTAGTTCTCATGAAGATTTTGATGATGATTATATTCTTATCTATAAAGATATAAATAATATATTAGATGATATTGGATTTCAAGGTGATGATAGAATACTTTGTAAATCTATTATTGAAAATCTTGAAAAAGAAGCTAGTATTAATATACGAAAAGATAAATGTGTTGCTATTCCTCATATTGGTACTATTCAAAAGAATTGGTATCGTTCCAAACTTATTAGTCATTATAAAGACTTTAAAGAAGCTAGAAAAACTATGACTAGAGAAGAGTATAAAGAATATACTGCTAAAGTTATGGAAGAAGAAAAGCAAAAACATTATGAAGAAGAAGAAAAGATTAAGACTGAACTTAAGTTTAAAAAGAAACTTCTTCCTATTTGGATTAAACTAAGTAAAAAACATAGTGCTGCTTATGCTAATCTTTGGCTATATGCTATGGGTAAACTTGAAATTATTGAATTTGATGAAGAAGTAGAAGAAATATATGAACGGTTTGGAATTGGATTGGATGCTGACCATAGATGAAACTGGTATGCCAAAAGCTCCTACACTTAAACAACTTCTTGATAGAGATGTTAGTCTTCTTTATACTAGAGATAAATCTCCTAATAAAGAGATGTATATTAAAGAAGTTGGAGTTATTTATTATCTTGGTGATCCTAAAGGTCCGTGTCTACAAGAAGGTCTTAGTGAAAAAGAAGCTCTTAAGAAAGCTATTGAAAACTTTGATTTACCTAAAAATTATCAACCTGATATTCTTGTTTGGAAACTTATTAAAAGATATTATAATCAAAAAGCTGGTGCTGGTATGGAAGCTGTTCTTAATATTAAGCGTGGTATTCATAATGTTGCTCTAGCTGCTAGCAAGTTAAATGAATTGTTGAATGACAAGTTATCTGATGGTGCTAGTCTAGAAGATGTTCCAGTTGTTATTGGTTATATGAAACAAATTAATGATTTAGCTAATCAGTTTCCAAACACGATTAAAGCTCTTAATGTAGCTGAAGAAAATCTTCTGTATGAACAAGAGAATGTTGCTGGTAGAGGTGGTGTTGAAATTACTAGTAGTATGATTGAAGAATAAGCTGATGCTGAATCTATTCCATCCTCCACGGGGAGTCTAGCGTAGGCACGTAGTGCCGAAGCGGGTCCAAGCTAGTGTTGAACTTAATGGTATTAATAATATGGAACTTAGAGATAAAAGATATAATGATATTAGACTTATTTTTCATGAAGAAGAACATAAATATAATGATAGTCTAGGTAATGATTATATTTCAACTACTACTATCCTTCATAATTATGCTCCAAAGTTCGATAAGAACTATTGGTTGAGAAAGAAGTCTAAAGAACTAGGAATAAGTGAGAAGAAACTAGAAGAACAATGGTCAACTATTACTAAAGAAGCTTGTGAACGTGGAACTAATACTCATAATGGTCTTGAAGATGGTGTTAAAGGAGCATCTATGTTTCAACAAGCTATTAATTATCTTGATAAACGTGAAGATGGTGTAATGGTTACTATTGCTGATATTCCAAATTTTGGTGCTAATTATAAACTTCTTAATCTTAAAGATTTTATTGAACTTACTAATAATCGTTATCCTCTTATTTATGATGCGTTTAAAATGTACACTGAAAGAGGATATAAGATTTATAGTGAGATTGGTATGTTTCTTATAGATTGGTTAATTAGTGGAACTATTGATATTCTTCTAGTTAATGAAGATACTAATTGTGCTGTTGTAGGTGATTGGAAAACTAATCGTGGTGGATTAAAATTTAGTAGTGGTTATTATAAGAAAGATAAAACAGTTAAACCTGCACAACAAACTAATGTTTGGGTTGATAAAGATGAACGACTTTTAGCTCCTCTTAATCATCTTCCTAATTGTAATGGTGCTATATATAATCTTCAACTTAGTATGTATGCTTTTGCTGTTGAATATATACTTGGTTTAACTATTAAAGGTATTTGGTTATGTCATATTGATAGTGATTTTGAACTTAATGAATATGGTATGCCAAAAAGATTTTCTGATGGTCTTTATCATATTAAAGAAAATCCTGTTGAAACTACTAAGTTTTTTACTATGAATTATCTGCGTGATGATATTAATAAAGTTCTTAAAGATAGAGAATTACAAATTAAAGCTAGTGGTGTTCAAACTCAATTTAAACTTGCTATATGAAATTAAATAAAGATAATTTAATTGGAGTAATTATTGGTTTTATTGTTTTAGTTATATTTGCTATTTGTTTATCTAGTGGATGTACTAAACGTATTACTCCAGTTCCTGAAATTCGTTATGTTCCTGTTACTGATTCTACTGCGGTTAATGAATTAGTTTTAACTAAAGAATTGCTTCGTAGAACTCAAGATTCTCTTAACGCTTATAAATCTGATACTACAATTAGTGCTGATTATTTTGTAGCTAAATATAAACTTGAACGTATTAGATATTATAATAATATTGCAGGTAAAGGAAATAATATCAAATATCTTAGAGGTTGGATTCGTAGAACTCTTGAAGAATAAAATATTATGTATATTGTTAATCGTAGAAAAAATATAAGATTAATTGGCGATGAACATCATATTGGTGATGGCTTTGAATTTTTGATTTATAAAGTTCAAATTAAAGTTCTTTGGTTTTGGGTTACAATTAAAGAATTTGATGAAGATGAATATTATGATGCTATTGATTGTTTTAGATATTGTACTAATCCTTATATAAATTAAATTATGGCTTACTTTGGAGATGCTTTTAAAAAACTATCTATTAAAGAAGGTGGTTATGTAAACGATAAAGATGATGCTGGTGGAGAAACTTATAGAGGTATCAGTCGTAAATATAATCCTACTTGGCAAGGTTGGACTATGATTGATTCTTATAAGAAACATTATACTGTTGGTAGTAAAGAGTTTAAGTCTAAGCTTGATAATGATGTTCAGCTTCAGAAACTTGTTTGGGAAAAGTATAAAATAGGTTATTGGGATGTATTTGAACTTGATGATTTTAATAGTCAGAGAGTTGCTGAACAATTATTTGATACTAACGTGAATTGTGGTCAAGTTGCCGCTATTAAGATGGCTCAAAGAGTTCTTGGTCTTAAAGAAACTGGTAGATGGAATCTTGATTTACTTAATAAACTTATCGAAATAAAAGATTAACTTAATACTGTATAGAATTATGAAGAAGATGTTAATAGCAATATTTATAATAGCGATTATTAATTTATGTGTTACTCTGTATTTATCAATAAGTCGTTTTAGTGTAGAAGTCAATTCATATAATAAAAGTGACACCGCTATTAATCATGTTCGGATTGATTCTATACAGTTAGTTATAACTGAAAGAGAAAGTATAGTTTATAAACTTAAAGAACATGAAAAAGATATTGAAGATAAAGTTATTAGTCTTAATGATAGTGCTACTTGGGAGTTATTCAAGAAGTTGGTGTCAGAGTGAGATTGATAATGTAGTGCATCCTCCACGGGGAGTCAACACTACTGATACAACTGTTCTTGTTCCTATTAATATGATTAAGATTGCTAATACTAAGATTATCAAAGCTAAACTTTATAAAGATATTATTAACGAACAAGATAGTATAATTAATCTCCATAAGATTAAATATAATGCTCTTTATAAAGAAGTTGAAACTTTACAAAATAATCTTGATAATAGTAATAAAGTAAATGATAATTTAAATAAGTCTATTGAACGTATTAAACGTAAGAATAGATATTTGGTAAGCGGTGGTGCTGTTTGCGCTATCGCTTTTGTTGTTTGTTTACTAGTTAAATAAAATATTATGGCTGATGGTAAATATCCTTTTCTAGAATACATTGAAGAACCTGATAAAGAGAAAAAGTATAAGAAAGCTAGTGATTGTGGATGGTATGACCCTCATAATAACTTTTTAATTGGAGATAGTGGTGGCTTTCTTTTAAATATTAGACCTGGCAAATTTGTTAATACTGAACTTTTTAATGAAGCTGCTAGAACATATCAAGCTACAGGTAAATATACTCAATTTAAAGTTGATAGTATTCCTCATAGACAATTTAGACGTAGAGAATGTGATAGACGACGTAATGGTTTTTCTGCTCCTTGTTGGCAAAATCCAGATGGAAGTATAGAAGATGTTTGGATAACAGGTGGTCATTATAATTTTCTTAATTATACTCGTATGGAACGTACAGATGAATCATCTGTTATTGTTACTGAACATGGAGCTACTGCTAAAAAGATTTATAGTTTTCCTAGTTTTATTGATGCTCAATTTTGGACTTGGCAAATTATAGAATTTTGTAGACGTAATGGTTTACATCTTATTATTGATAAAACTCGACGTGGAGGTTTTTCTTATATTATGGCTGCTGATAGTTCTAATGAAGTTAACTTATCTAAACATAAAGTTGTTATTCATGTTGCAGCTGATAATAAATATTTAATTAAACAAGGAGGTTTAAGTGATTTTGCTGTTAATAACTTAAAGTTCTTTGAAGAAAAGACTCCATTTAAAAGAGGTATATATAGTCCTACTACTGATAGTTTTAAACTTGGTTATCGTATGAAAAATGGAGTTGAAGCTGATGATAGTTGGTCTAGTTCTCTTTTAAGTGTTAGTGCTAATAATAATCCTGACTGTGCTATTGGTAAAGATGCTGTTACAATTAAAGTTGAAGAGCTATCTACAATGCAGAATTTTGATGAGTTTATGAATGTAACCGAACCTACAATGACTGTTGGTACTCGTACTACTGGTACTCTTATGGCTTGGGGAACTGCTACTGCTGCTAATATGCAAATATTTGAACAAAACTTTTATAATCCTAGAGCATTTGGATTTATGGCTTTTGAAAATGTTTTTGATAATGATGCTCGTAATGAAGTTTGTGGATTTTTTAAATCTTATGCTTGGGGTCTTGAAGGAGAAATAGATGGAGTTAAAGGATTTGATGAAGATGGAAATAGTAATCTACGAATAGGACTTAAGCTTGCAGCACGAGAAAGAGTTGAAAAGAAAAAGACTGCTAAGACTTTTGCAGAATATCTTAATTATCTTGGTCAGCGTGCTTTATTTCCTGCTGAATCTTTTAGTAGTGCTAGTGAAAATATATTTAGTAGTGAAGCTCTTAATAAGTTTGAAGATAAACTTCGAGTTGATAATAGTTATAAGTTTTACACTGATGGTGAACTATTTGAAGATGGAACTAAAAAGATTTATTTTAAATCTAATGCTCGTATAAGAATTGAAAATCCTGATATGAAAACTTATGATTATATTCAAGGAGTTCCTAGACGTGGTAACGAAGACCCTCATGGTTGTATAAGAGTTTGGTTTGCTCCTGAATATGAAGAAACATATATTAATGATAGACTTGTAAGAAGTATTCTTCCCGGTACTTATGTTGCAGTTTATGACCCTGTTGGTATTGATAAAGATAAAAAAGAAATTACTGATAGACATTCTCATAATAGTATATTTGTTATTGAAATGCCTAGAGAACGTAATGGATTTAAACCTAAGTTGTGTGCTGCATATTATGGACGTACTGAACGACTAGAAGAAGCTGATGAAAAGTTTTATCGACTATGTAAATGGTATAATTGTATTGGTACTGGACTTGTAGAAATAAATCGTGGTGAAACTGTTTCTAATTTTCGTAAATGGAAAGCTACTAAATATCTAGGTTATGAACCTTTATATGTTTGGGATTCTGCTGTTAAAGAAAAAGTTAGTACTAGTTATGGTTATAATATTGGTAGTGGTCCTAAGAAACTAGATGGTCTTCGTCTTCTTAAAGAGTTCTTATATGAAGTTATTGGTAAGAATGAATTTGGAGAAGATATTTATGTTTTTGAAAGATTTCTTGATTATCAAACAATTCTTGAACTTAAAAAGTTTAATGCTGAAGGTAACTTTGACCGTATATCTAGTCTTATACTTTTAGGTATATATTGGAAGTCTATTGATATTAAAGGTAAACGAGAACTTGCTAGTCGTAAGAAAGTTACAGAAGATAATGATAAAACAGATATTTTTAATAGACAATGGTTTTAAGATTAAACAAATAAAGATATGTATAATTTTGGTAGACTTGATTTTCCTAATCAGCATGTTAGTTATGCTGAAAAACAAGAAGTTGATTGGTATGCTAAATGTTGTGATTACGTTATAGAAGCTGGTATTGCTTGTAAAGCTGATTTTAATGTAGAAGAAAAGTTTAATATTCTTCTTGGCAATATTCCTAGAGAATATTATAGAAAAACTCTTAATCCTTATAATGAGAAAGATGAAAATCTAACTCGTTTTCCAGCTACTATGCGTAATTATGATATGATGAAAGGTATTATTAGAAGATATATTGGTGAATATATTAAGAATCCACATGATTTTATTGTTGGAGCTAATAATCCTGAAGTTGTATTTGCTAGAGATGCTGAACTTGGTAAACAAATTATGATGCTTGCAGAACAAGCTGTTGCTAAGAAAATACAAGAAAGTTATATGCAGTTTGTTAATGAAGGTAATAATCCTGAACAATTTAATCCTGAACAAGCTGTTGATATTGAAGCTTTTATTAAAGAATTTAATGAAAATTTTATTGATGATATTAGTGCACAAGGACAAGATTTAATTAATGTTATTGATGACCTTACTGATGCTTTTACTATATACGCTAGAGCTTATTTTGAATTTGTTGCTTTTGGAGCTTGTTATACATATAGAGATGTTGTAGGTAATCAATTAATTAAACGTGTTGTTAGTGTTAGAGATGCTTTTCCTGTTTCTAACGATAATATGTTTGCAGAAGATTATGATATGTTTGCTGAACGTCGTATGTTGACTAAACAACAAATTATAGATGAATTTTATGAATATCTTTCTGAAAAAGAACGTGAAGCTCTTGATATATATTATCAATATAGTGCTACTACTTCTAGCGATAAAGCACTTTTAAATTGGGATAAATATATGTATTATTTTGGTGATATATGTAGTAAATTTAATAAAGATGATTTGCAACATATTAAGAACACTAATATAATGGCTCGTGATGCTAATAATGGTTTATTTGAAGTTTGGCATACTGTTTGGAGAGGTGAAATAAAAGAAGGTATTCTTACATATAGTAATGGAGCATTTGTTACAACAAGAATTGTTGATGAAACTTATCAGCTTAACCCTACTAGTGGTGATATTAGTATTGAATGGGTGTGGCGTCCACAAGTTTATGAGAGCGTTAGAATTGGCTCTCGTGCTACAAGTATATATCCTTATAAGGCTCGTCCTATTGCTTACAATAGGAATGGTAAACTTCCTTATAATGGTATTGCAGAACTTTTGCCTGGTTTTGGAAGATTTAGTATTGTAGATACAGTTATTCCTTATCAAGTATTTCGTAATATAGTTTCTTATCATAGAGAAATGGCTATTGCTAAAAATAAGATGAATGTACTTATGATTGCCAAATCTCTTCTTGGTAAAAAACCTGCTGAAACTATATATCGTATGGCTGCTGATGGTGTACTTTATATTGATGATGAAGATGATGCTAATTTAGTTAAAGCACAAAATGTTCGTTATCTTGAAAGTCGTATGAATAATTATATTACGGAACTTGGGCAACTTATTCAAGAAATTGAACAGACTGCTAAAATGGAATGTGATATGACTCCACAACGTTATGGTGAGATTGCTAATAGTGCTGGTAAAGGAGTCACTGATGAAGCAGTTATTCGTGGAAGTATGGGTTCTGTTATTATTGAATTTATATTTGATAAAATGAGAGAACGAGATTATCAAGCTGAAATGGATTATACTAAACTTGCTTGGATTGATGGTCTTAATACTTCTTATAAAACTAAAGATGGTGATATTAAATATTTAAGTCTTGATGTTAATAGTCATATATTTGCTAATTATATTGTTACTTGTAAAACTTCTGTTAAAGAACGCGAGAAACTTGAACAATATAAACAACTTGCATTTAGTGCTGCTCAAAATGGTAATATGGATATGGCTAATGCTGCTATACGTGGAGATAATGTTGCTCAAATTAGTAAACTTATTGATAAGTATCAAAATATTCAACGTGAGCATGAACTTGATGTTGAACGTGTTTCTCAACAAACAGAACAACTTCGTCAAGAATTTGAACTTGCTAAGATTGATAGAAAAGCAGAACAAGATAGAGAAACAATTAGAGTTGAAAAATATCTTGATGGTCAAATTGAAGCTATGAAAGCAAATGCTAATATTATGAGTTTTGATAATGGTCTTAGTGATGCTGAAAAGAGTCAAGCTGAAGAACGTATGGAAAATGCTAGACTTAATCTTGAACGTAGTAAACTTAGTTTAGATGCTCAAAAGGCTTCCGTTGAAGCACAACTTAAAGAAAAAGAATTAGCTGTTAAACTTAAAGAAAGTGATGATAAAGTCAAGATTGCAAAAACAAATAAAAATCGTTATGATAGTAAAAGTAAATAATCGGCTGTACTTCTAAATTTTGTTCATAATAGGGCTGGACTTGCTTGTGAAAGTAGGTTCAGCCCATTTTCATTTTTATTTACATCACATGAGCCATTTTAAGCTCATTTTAAACACTTTATTCATTTCGTGATAGATTAATCATTATGATAAAATTTGATTCATACACGGCTTCTCTGAAAGCGACAGGATAGGTTATCAGTAATAAATATCCTAGTTAGCAACAGTATGTTAGTCGGCAAATCGGCTTAAAGGTGAACATATTTTAACGATACAAGTAAAACTCATATTATTATTATAGTTTATATTTGTGATATAGTAATTAATTAAAAACAAAGAATTATGCCTAATTTTGATAGTTTTGGTTTTAATGGTGAAACATCTAATGGTGATGGAAAACCTACTGACGACATTACAGACCTTGATACAGGTAAAACAGGGCAGTTAGATGCTGATGGTAATTCTATTGATGATATTACTAATAATGGTAATGGAGATGGGAATAGTGATTCTAATGCTAATAAAGATAACCAATCTTCATCCTCCACGGGGGGTCAGCCTACTAGTAAAGCGAATGACGCTGATGCTGAACATGGTTTAGAAGAAGGTACTATTATCGAAGATGGAGATAATAAATATACTGTTGATAAAGACGGTAATCTTATTGACGATAAAGGTAATATCTTTAAAGCTAAAAATGAAGTTGCTGCTTATCTTAAAGAATTTGAAGTAGAAGATACTAAAGAAGAAAATACTATTGATGTTAAATCAATTCAAGAACTTGTAGGTGTTTCTGTTACTTCAGAAGATGGTAAAGCTGTTACTTTTGAAAATACTCCTCAAGGAGTTGCAAGTTATATTCAATCCGTTATTGATTTAAAACGTGATGAATTTGCTCAAGCTGGTGTTAATAAGTTATTTGAAGATTATCCTATCGTTGGTGATTTTCTTAATTATTATGTTGCAAATGGTAATTCATTTGAAGGCTTTGGTGAACTTCGAGATAGAAGCGGTATTGAAGTAGATGAAAATAATGTAAGTCAACAAGAAGCTATTGTTCGTGAGGCGTTTAAGGAATTTAATCGTCGTGGTAATGTTGATAAGTATATTCAATATCTTAAAGATAGTAATGAACTTTTCAATGTTGCTAAAGAAGAACTTGAAGCTCTTCAGAAAGCTGATAACGAAATGCGTGAAGCTAATGCTAAAGAAGCTATGCGAGTTAAAGCAGAAGAAGAGAAACAACTTGTGGAATTTTGGAATGGAGTTAAAGAATGTATTGATAAACGACAAATTGCTGGTTATCGTATTCCTGAAACTGTTATTATTGAACGTAATGGAAAACAAATTTCTACTACTCCAGAAGATTTCTTCAATTATGTTTATCAAGTTGATGATAAAGGACTTTCTCGTTATGAAAATGATTTAATGAAGTTATCTCCTGCTGAAAGACGCGATGAAGAACTGCTTAAGGCTTGGCTTAAATATACAGGTAAAGGTTATGATAGTTTGATAGAAATGGCTGTTTCTGATAAAGAAGCTAAAAAGTTGAAACTTACTGCTAGTCAACGTAAATCTACAAAAGGAGCTATTAAAATAACTAAACCTGACAGTAAAAAAGATGCTCTGAAAGATGAGCGTTTTGGTTATTAACATAATAGTAAATTTGTAGATGAAAACATTACGTGTTATTGGACAAACTCGTTATGAAGATAGAGGTTATTCTAATGAAGAATCAATTGCTTATCTTCAGCTTCAAAAGCCAGAAGAAATTAATAGTTTTCTGACTTATAATTATGGTATGGATGATGACCGTTTTCCTTTAAGTTTTATTACTGAAGGTCAAGGTAGTCGTGGTATTAAAGATGTTGCTACTGTACAATGGACTTGGAAAACTATGGGTCGTATGAAGTTTACAGACTTTGTAACTTACTTTAATACTGCTGTTACTAAACCCGGTCAAAATGGTAGTGAATTTGAAGTTCATTTTTCTACTCATTGGTTTATTGAACAACATGGTCTTACTGCTCCTGATGGTGTTACTCAAGTTCGTATTCAGAAAGACTTAGGTGAATCTGCTTATGGTTATGCTTATCTTTTGAAACTTACTTCTCCTAATCCTGATGCTTATGTTGACCCTCAATGGTTGGCTAAAGGTATGTATTGGGCAATGAGTGCTCCTACTGTTTCTGAATCTTATTCTAAAGGTAACAGAAGCAATACTATGGGTCCTGCTGGAATGACTTCTCAACTTGAGTTTTATCGTTATTCTAAAGAAATAGCTGGTAATCTTGCTAATGTTGTTACTCAATATCAATTCCAAAATGATAATGGTGGTACTTCTAATCTTTGGATTAACGAAGAGATGCGACAGTTCAACTTGCACATGAGAGTAATGAACGAAGAACGTTTGTGGAAGTCTGAATATAATCGTTTACCTGATGGTACTATTTCTTTGAAAGACCATGATAATGGTAAACCTATTCCTCGTACTGCTGGTATGTTAGAAATTTGTCGTGAATCTAACTACGATACTTATGGTGAAGTTCTGACTCTTAACAAACTTGAACGTACAATCGGTGATGTTCTTGACCGTGATACTCAAGATGGCGATAAGAATGTAGCTCTTATGGGCGGTAAAGGATTTATTCGTGACTTTGAAATGGCTATCAGAACTGATGCTAAAGAAAACGGATTTATTACACCTCTTGGTGAAAAGATGATTCAAGATAATGGTGATGGTCTTTCTTATGGACGTTACTTTAATAAGTATAAAACTCCAGATGGATATATCATTACTGTTATTCATAATGCTTATTTCGATAAGGGTACTGATGCTGAAGCTGCTAAGCAAAATGGTATGATTCATCCTACTACTGGCTTGCCTATTACTTCTCATCAAGCTGCTTTGATTGATATGAGTAATTATAAAGGTAATCAGAATGTTCGTATAGTACGTCAAAAAGGACAGGCTTATAAAGCTAAAGTTATTGAAGGTATGACTGATATTCCTGCTTGCTGGGGATTGCCTAATACTAATCATGCAGCTACTGAAATTGATATGGCTCGTTATGAAGTTAAAGGCTCTATTGGTTTGCAGGTAGATAATACCACTAAGATGTTCTTATTGAAATGTGTATTATAATCATTTAAAAGAAGCTATTTAAGATATGGATTTTAACAAAGTAAATGAAGCTAATAAAGCAGGAGAAAATACTCCTGCTGCTTCTAATATAAATACAGATAAACAGGTTATACCCCCCGTAGAGGATGGAGTAGATAAACAGCCTGCTAATACAGTAGGATTTAGAGATGAAAGTCTTGATGAACCTTATACTGAAAAACGAACTATTACTATTAATTTAGTTACTAATTATTCATTATATCGTAGAGTTAATGATAAAACATTACCTAAACGAATGGATAAGATTGGTAGTTGTGTTCGTAGTTCTCGTACTCTTTCTTCTAATAAAGGTGAGATTGAATCTTATTTTCCTGCTTTAATTGGTCTTGCTCCTAATAATGAAAACTTTATTTCACGGGTTAAGGCTTATCTTAATAATATTAGTGTTTCAGTTGATGAACTAGGTAAGACTTTTGATATTTCTTTCTTTTGGAATCGTAAACGAGATTATCTTCGTTTTAGAGCTGAAGAAGAAGCTATTGAAACTGCTTATATGAATAGTGACCGTAAAGGAGTTAAAGAACTTAGAGAAGCTCTTGAAGCTAAGATTACTAAGTTAAATCTTCTTGAAAGTGAAAAGTATAAATATGGTTATCCTATTGTTCTTGATGATTATCTAATTTATCGTCATTGTTTATTATATAAAGATGTAGCTAAAGATATTGCTCTTATTAATTCTGACCCATCTATTAGATTTTATTTTAAAGATGACCAAAGAGAAGCTGAGCGTCTTGCTAAACATCGTCAGGAAATTAATTCTGCTAAAGGCAATTATGTTAAACTTCTCACGAATAGTGATTTGTTTGATGCTGTATTTATTCAATACTGTGTTGCCAATAATATTAATATTCCTAACGGTATGGCTATGGATATTGTTGATAAACAATCACATCTTGATAAATTTAGTACAAATGAACCTGCTAAGTTTAATAAACTTTGTAATGATAAAGATATTACTATTAAATCTTTAATTGAGGTTCTTATTTCTCGTGGAGAATTTATCAGAGCAATTCATAATCAGAATATTACCACTCCTGATGGTGAGTTCATTGGTGCTAATGTTAAGGAAGCTGTTACATGGTTTAAAAATCCTACTAATAGTGCTCTTGTTAGTGCTTATAAAAATAAACTTAAAAACATTTGATTATGAACATTGGGGAGATGCACGTGACGTTCAGAGAACTGGCACAACAGATGGGTATGCAGACCGTTCGTGCTATTCTCATGGAAGATATAGATATTTGTCTTAATGCTGCTATAATTGAAAAAGCTAGAAATGTAATAGTAGAAAACGTTGGACCTGTTCCTTATAATGATAAGGTTGCTCGACAAAATGCTTCTATTAGTCCTGTTAATGCTCTTAGAACTTTATACACAGCGGGTACTGTTAACGGCGGAGATATTACAGGTAATGGAACAGAAGTTGACCCTTATAAAATTAATATTGATAGCAACGGAATAATGCTATATACAGGCTTTCAAGTTAGTTATAATGGCAAGACAATTTATGATTGCAGAATTATTGAAGCTGAAGATTTAGGTCAAACGCTAAGAGATTTTTGTAATCGTGCTGCGAAAGATGCTCCGATAGTTACTATATTTGGAGATGAATCTGGTATCAATGTTGATATATATACTGGACGTAATAATACAGTTAAACCTCAATTAGTTAAATATCTTTATATCAAAGAACCTGCTAAAGTTAAATTTGATGAAGATAGAGAAGAAGATTGGGTTAATTGTGATTTACCTCCTTATTTACATATGGAAATAGTTATGCGTGCAGTACAGATTTATCTTGCTAGTATTGGTGCTACTTCTAATGGAGCTGATAAACAAAGTTAAACTCTAAATTAAATTAAAAATGAGACAGTTTTTGTTAGCGGGCAATGTCGCTTATGGAGCGAGCTTACCTCTTGCTGCTGGAGCGGTTGCTTTTACTTATCTTGCTAATGGCAAGGAAACGATTGACGCTGACGGTACTAAGATTACCGATAAGTTTTACATTAATCTTGGTCGTGAAGCAAATGGTCCAGTAGTTCTTCCAGCTTATAAGAAACATCTTACTTTTGTTAAAGGTGTTTATCGAGCTGCTACTACTTTCTCTGCTAATCTTACTATCGGAGATGTAAATGCTTATTCTGATTATTCTATCATGATTGTGAAAAAAGGATTAAAGTTCAATGAACGTAATCGTTGGACTGCTACCATTCATACTGGTCTTAATCCTACTGCTAATGATGTAGCAAAGAAATTAGCTAACCAAATTAATAATAATACTGTTGGACATGGTATTAAAGCATCTGTTGCTGATGCTAAAATCACTCTAACTGCTGAGTCTAAAGGTATTGATTATGAAATTCTTGGTGCTGATGAATTAATGGATATAGCTGTTACAGTTACAACTCACGGTTTACCTGCTTATGGTGACGCTGCTTATATTACTGATTTAGCTAATAAAGCTGCTGCTGATGCAGGTATTGAATATACTTACCGTGATACTTATACTGAACTGTATCCTGCATATCCTATTAATCCTTTGAAGCAACCTGATAGTGCAGATGCTGGATATACTATCTTTACTCTTCGTTTTGCTGTTCCACGTGAAATGAAAACTAGAGATGAAGTTGTTCATCAGATTGTACAAATAGCGTTCCCTACTGGAACTACTGCTATTGCAACTGTTGAAACTATCCTTAAAGCTATTGCTACTGAAGAAAAAGCATAACCTATTACCCGACTCGATTAGGTAAATATTAGGTAATATTAATCGAATAGGGGCTATTGGTATTAGCATTAGTGTTGATACTGATAGTCCCTATTCTTGTATCTATAAAAATGGAATTAATTCAAAATGCCTTTGAGCAAGGTCTTATTCCCGGTATTATTATTGTTATTTATCTTATAATTAATAAGATAATTGATAATAACAAAAGAAATCCTTTAGATGATATTGCCAAACTTCTTAACATAGTTACTAGAGATATTATTGAAAAAGATAGAGAAAAATCTAAAGCTGTTATTTCTATTACTATAGTTAATGCAGCTTCGGAATGTGCAAAGTTTGTTGCTTCAACTATTATTACTAATAATATTGATAATAATCGTGACCAAATAGAATATAACGCTAGACATTTAGTTAATAGTGTTTATTATGATGCTTATTCTAAACTTAATATGTATCGTGGTGATGAAGATTATCTTAGTCATTATATGAAAGAAGAATGGAAAGAAGATATTTATAGTGATATTATAAATATTGTTTATAATAAAAATCTTGATTCTAATCAACGTATTCTTGCGTTTAATAAACGTATTGATATTAGGGTTAATGATTATACTGCTTATATTATTAATAAGGCATTTAAATAAGATGATATTATGATAAGAGGTTATATTAATAATCCAAAACAGCTATCTAAAGAGATGCGATTGCGTATTGCAAGCATGGCTGAAAAACAGGTGAGAATAGCAGAATTAGGCTTCCCATTGAACGAAAAAAATTGGTGCAAACTAACACAAGGACAAATTTTAATTCAAGCACTAGAAGCCTTAGAATTGCTTTCTGATGAGCAACAAAAATCAATTATTAATTCATACAATAACTTGATGATAGAATGAGTGAACAAATAGATGATAATTATGTTAATGGTGTCTATGTAAAAGCTGATGGAACTGAACAAGTTGAAATTAATCCTCAATATGTTTATATGACTGTTCCTAGCAAATATGTTTGTGTTTATCATAAACTATTAGTTCTTATGGCACAATATGGACTTGATATGCTTAATGATTGTTCTGCTACTTGTAAAGGTAATAATAAAAATATTGTTACTTGTTGGAATATGTTTCAATCTGCTATGGCAGCATATCAACTTGGTCAAGATAAACTTGCTGAAACTCTTCTTAAATATATTAAAGGTCAACTTAATATTATTTATGAAGGTAGTGAACAAGTTCAGTATAGTGGTTCTATTACGCTTCCTGTTGATGAAGAAGGTAAAATTCATGCAATAGTTAGTTGTGGAGATGCTCCTAAATTTTATGTTGACCCTGAAACTGGTAAACTTTGGGAGAAGAAAGAAGAAGGCAAAGAATATAATGAAACTTATAGTCTTAGTGATGTTGATTATGATAATGAATAATGTGAATGTGTTCCATCCTCTACGGGGGGTCTACACTATGAATTTAGTAAACCTAGAGAACGTATGAAAACAATAGAAGAAGAACTTGGTAAAGTTAGCCTTACTTGTAATGGTCAATGGAATGATAGACCTTATGAAAGACTATGTATAGTTCATGACGGTTTCTATGCTAGCTATATATCTCGTAAAGCTGTTCCTGCTGGTATTCCTTTATCTAATGAAGAGTATTGGCAGCCTATTGCTAAACTTCGAGAAGATTTAGTTATTGATTATGAAACTTTCAAGAAAGAAATACTAGAACTTATTGCTGTTGTTCAAAGAGGTCTTAAAGCTGCTAGAATTGTAGTATCTACAATGGAAGATAGAGATGCTCTTACTTGGGAACAGATTGGAGTAGGTTGTGAAGTTTATGTTATTGAAACTAAAAAGAGTTATATTCTTGATGAAATAACTCCTGTTACTAATGCAAAGAAATGGCATCTTGAAGCTGATTCTGAAATTGGTTCTAAATTTGTAGAATCGTTTAGTGGTATGTTTCCAAGAGCGATTGCAGAACGCGCAGTTGCTGATGAATTTGGTATTAATATTCAAGATAATTATCTTCGTCGTAATGTTGTAGTTAATTATATGGCACAAGTACTTAAACAGTATTTTGAAGATAATGCTGTTCAAATACTTGAAGGTCAGATTACTCCTGATATGCTTAGTGAATCTGTTAAACAAATGTTTACTGCTTCACAGATTACTAATGCTGCTGATGAAGAAGATTTAACCGTTGTTGATAATCTACTTAAATTTGCAGATAAAGACTATAATGTAAATGATTATAGTGGAAAGGCTCGTAAATATCTTCGTAAAAATATGATTAGTGGTGTTAATACTCTTACTCAAGATATGATTAACGAGCCTAATACTATTTATATACTTCAATATGATTATTGTTTAGCTGGACAAACTATTGAACTTCCAGATGATAGTATAATTCTTTGGAGAGGTGGTAGATTATATGATGGAGCTGTTAAACTAAATAAATGTAGACTTCTTAGTAATTATCGTCAGGAAGATATGTTTGATAAAGAAACTATATCTTTAGATGGTGATTGGGCTAAAGGTCAAATACTTTATCATCCTCTTGATTTAGGCGAAGATAATAAACAAGTTGAAATTACAGGTTGGGGTGGTTCTTATACCAATGATTTTTATTGGTTTTGGGATGGAGAAAAATGGGTAAGTATGGGTTTTGATTTATCTGTTTATCTTACTCGTGCTGAATTTGAAGCTTTCTTAGAGAAGTTAAGAGAAGAGATGGAAAAGTTTTATGCTTGGCTTCTTGCAGAACTTAAAAAGATTAATGACCATCTTGAACTTCATGACCAACAGATAAGTAATCTTCAACAAGAAGTTTCTAATATTAATACTAGAATAGATAATCTTATTACTGAATATAACGCTAAATTTACTGATATTTATAATAAGATTGGAGATTTAAATAGTAGTGTAGAAGATAGTATTAATAATCTAGAACAATATATTAATAATAAGATTGAAGAGATTCTTAATAAGATAGACCAAAGTGGTGGTAACATAAGTAATGAGTATAAACAATATTTTAAAGATAATTATGTTTCTATGTTTAAGAACATGATTAAAGCTGGTACTAATATTACTTTTGTTGAAAACTCTGATGGTACTATTACTATTAATGCTATAGGTGGTAGTTCTGGTGGCGGCGGATTAACAGAACAAGAAGTAAGAGATATTGTTAATTCTATGCTTAATAATTATTATACTAAGTCTGAAATTAACAATATCATTGCTGGTATTGAAGGCGGTGGAGGAGGTGGTGGAGATGACACTCATAATGTTATGTCTACTACTCAACTCGGTGAAGCTAGAACAGGTAAATATCTTACTATGAGTAAATTTACTAATAGTGAAACTAAACCTAGCAGACTTGATGTTGATTTTAATACTCTTTATACAGATATTAAAAATAAATTAGTAAATGATGGATTTGGCTCAGGCGGTAGTGGAGGAGGAACAACAGGTGGAGTAACTGCTACTCAAGTACAAACTTGGATTGCTGCTGTTATGCCTATTGGTTCTATTATGCTTTGGGATACTACTACACCTCCAACAGGTTGGGAAATATATACTGCTGCTCAAGGACGATTTGTTATGGGTCATATAAGTGGTGGTATTAATATTTATAATAATCCTAAACAAAATACTCTTGATTGGAGTACTGTTCTTAAAAATGTAGGTGATACTTATGACCCTGATACTCCTGGTTTAAATATTGGAGCTTACGGTTTTTATATTGGTGGTACTGATTTACCATTACATCAACATGCAATTGCCGCTAGTTCTGGTAAATGTGGTGATGGTAATCATCATGTTGTAGTTCCTAGTAACTGGCGAGCAAATGATCATGGTAGATCTTTGGATCAAGATTGTAAAAATACTTATCCTTATGGTACTACTAAAACTAATTATTGGGATTTAAATATTAATAAAAATACCAATTGGTATATGACTGGACCTAATATTAGTAGAACTGGTGAAATGGTGTGGACACAAATTAGAACAGATAATTGGACAGGAAATTATCTTGCTATTAATAAACTATTACCTACTGTTGCTTTACATTATATTAAACGTGTTTCTAATCCTTGGTAATTATGGCTGAAGAAGAAAATGTTTTTGTTGGTACTAATTGTCAATCTTTTGACCCTAGTAAAGTTCAATGTGATAAAGAAGGCAATATGCCGATTCATATACTAGATAAGTATTGTGAAGAAACTGATACTAGATATAATATTTATCCTTTGACTGTTATTCAAGCTATTTTTGATGGTGTAACTGGAACAAGATTAGATAGAATACTTGCCGCTTGTAATAGTATTTATTTAACTTGGGAAGGTACTTTTGCCGATACTGTTAATAAACTTGATAAAATTTATCGTCGTAAAGGATATATTATAACATATCGTGATGAAACTAATGTTAATTGGACTCAACGATATAATAGTGATGATATTAGTGATGAAGCTTGGACTAATCCAGATAATTGGGAGGGATGGTCTTTTGATACTGTTATTAAAGATTTAGCAGAAGCACTTGAAAAGATATTTACTAATATAGGTGATTATAAAGACTTTCTTGATATTATTACTGGTTTTATTAATGATTTTGTTATTAATGTATTTAATAATATTAATAATTATCCTAAACTAGTTGAAATTATTAAGAATAGTACAGTTGAAAGTTTGCCTATTATTATTAAAGATATATTTAATAATATTAATGAATATCCTGAGCTTAAAGAGATATTTAATCAATATATTAAACAATGGACTGAAACCATCTTTAATAATATTTCTTCTTATCCTGCTCTTAGTCAATTTATTACTAATGCTATTAATTCTCATGTAGAAACTACTATTAATAATATATTTAACAATATTGATAATTATCCTAACATTAAGAATCTTATTATTAATAATACTATTAACAAAGTAGTTGATATATTTAAGAATATAGGTCAATATCCAGAATTACAAGAAACTATTCAGAATAATGTTAATGAACGAGTAGATTATATATTTAATAATATTAATAATTATCCTGAACTTATTGGTATCCTTTCTGATTTAGTTTGTAATTGTGTTAAGAATATATTTGCTAATATTAATAATTATCCAGCTCTTGTTACTTGTATTAATAATGCTGTAAATAGTAGAGTTGATTATATTTTCAATAATATTAATAGATTTCCTATTCTTAAGAATCTTATTGAAACTAAAGTAGAAGCTAGAGTTACTTATATATTTGAACATATTAATAATTTTACTGAACTACTTAATGTTATTAAAGGTAATATAGAAAATATCTTTGATAATATTGATAATCATCCTAATCTTAAAGTTGTTATTGAGAATAAGGTTAAATCTACAGTTGAATATATCCTTAGTAATATAGATAATTATCCTATTATTAAAAAGAAGATTATTCAATTCTGTAATGAAGTTATTGAAGCTAAACGTGGTGTAGCAAATGGTATTGCTAGTCTTGATGGAAATGGTAAAGTTCCAGCAAGTCAATTACCTAGTTATGTTGATGATGTTCTTGAAGGATATTATGTTGATGAAACTCATTTTGCTGAAAAGTATATAGAAAATGCTCCTGTATATTATACTCCTGAAAAAGGTAAGATTTATGTTGATATAAGTACAGATACTGATTATAGCGGTAAGACTTATCGTTGGTCTGGAACTAAATATTCAGTTATATCTGAAACTTTAGCTTTAGGTGAAGTTACAGGTACTGCTTATGATGGCGGTAAAGGTAAGAAAACTACTGATATTGTTAATAGTTTACCTAAATATATTCCTAGTACACAAATTAAATTATCTAGGTCACCTGGTGGAAATATCATAATTGGTTCACATCATTATGAATTTAATAATACAACAAATGTTTATGAAAGTAAACCTTTTACTGATGGTATAACATTTCCTATTGTTAGTAAAACTGAATCTGGAGTTATGTCTGCTGCTGATAAAGTTAAACTTGATGAAACTTTACCTAATCAAATTACTAAACTTAGTAATAATGTTTATACTAAAGAAGAAATTAATAATAAGTTTGACAATGTACCAACAGTAGAAAATACTTATACTAAAGCGGAAGTTGATAAAGCTATTGCTGATGCTATTAAAGCTTTAATTCCTGCTGGTTATGAACTTGTTATTAAAAAGAAAACAACTTAATATTAATTATGGTGGTACTGAATAAGTGCCACCATTTAAAGTTTATAAAGTTATGCAAGATATTAATCAACAATTATATGAAAATAAAAGTACACCTGAAAGATTTATTCCTGTTTATGGTGTAGTTATAACTGTTCCTACTGGAATATATACTAATGGACAAAAAGAATTTACTTGTGATAAAACTTTTGACGAAGTAAAAGAAATATTATTAAAAGGTGGGAGCATTATTGCTATTGATAACAATAATTATAGAGTTAATTTTGATAGAATTGTTGTAGGCAGTAATGATATTAGTGCTACAATTACTTATTTTTCTAATGGCGGAATTAATAAAATTGATTTAAGTTGGGATAAAGGTATAGCTAGAGTTGGTGGTAAAGAAACAAAAAGTATTAATACTTTTGTAGCTATAAATAGTAATTCAATTATTAAATCATATGATATTGGAAGCATTACTATATTATTAACAAATAGTGGTAGTAAAGAAGAAGTATTAGCTGCTATTAATTCTATTTTTACTAATTTTGCTGGATTTGTTACAGCTATTAGTAAACCTAATTCTGTATTTTATAATGGTAAGTATGGTACATTTAATGTTAGATATACAGATAATATTATAATTATTCAATGGAGTAATGCTAATACAATAAATCATGTAGCTTTACATAATGATGGTAATTATACTTATAATACTATTCAAATAGTTGACCAAACTCTTTATAGATTATCTAATCTTACTATTGAACCAATAGTTAATCCTAAAATATGGGTTGGTACTGCTACTCAATATGCAGCTATTGCACAAAAAGATAACAATACTACTTATATAGTTAAATCAAATGCTTAAGTTATGGCTATATATCAAGGAAATATTGGAATACATGATATTAAACTTGGTAGTATAGATGTATTTGAAATATATCAAGGTTCTAAACTTGTTTATCCAGAGAATACTGAAATTACTATTACTTTTAAATTGAATGTTTCCGGAACTGTTACTATTAATGGTTATACTCCTGTTATAAGTGAAAATAATACTAAATTTGTATTTACTATTCCTGTTAAGACTGATTATACTGCTAATATTACTGCTGAACATTATAAATCTCAAACTATTAGTGGTAACAGTGGTTATTTACCTATAACTCATAATGTAGAATTAGAATGGGAACAAAGATTTATTTCTTATACTGTTACTTTTCCTACTAATGGAGTTAAAGTTTTATTTGATGGAATAGAAAAAGGAGTTATAACTAATGGTAAATTAGTTGTATTAATTGATGATACAGAAGCTAAAGATAGTTATACTGTTACGTTTAAAGGTAGTAAAGCTAGTATATATGATACTAGTACATTAACAGTAGTTGATAGTTCTATTGCTAATACTGGTGGTGTTTATGATTTAAAACTTCCTACTAGTTCTGTTAAGAGTGGATATAAGAGAACTGATTATGCATCCTCCACGGGGAGTATAACCAAGGGTTCTACTTATGCTGGAACTTGGATTGAAATTGTTGTTAATCTTACTGCTAGCTTTACTAGTTCTACTACTTTAGGTAGTATAAGTAATAATGTATTAACTATGCCTAATAATGAATCTACTAATGCTAAAAGTGGAACTTTAACTGTTATATTTACTTTAGAAAATAAACAAACTAAAGAAGTTAGTGCTGCTTTAAATCAAGCTGCTGGAGCTAAAGTTTATACTAATTGGGTATTAGATTTACAAACTGATGGAACTAGTGTTGAAGCTAAAGGTGGTACTAGAACAGTTACAGCTAATATTGCCCGTAGAACTTATAAATGGAATAACACTGGTACTGTTTATAGTGAAACTGCTACTCCTACTCTTAGTATTAGTGGTAGTGCTAGTCTTAGTGGAAATCAAATAAAATTTACATCAAATGAAAGCGTTTCAGCCCGTTCAGCAACACTTACAGCTAGTTATGTAGGATTGTCCAAAACGGTTACGATAACGCAGCAGGCAGGCGCAAAAGTGTATTCAGCGTGGTCTGCTTGGGCTGTTTCTATCTCGGCAAGCACGCAAACGATAGCTGCAAGTGGCGGTTCATCTACGATAACTACTAGTGCTAGTCGTTCTCGTACTTGGACTTGGAATGGAGTTGGTACTATACATACTGATACAGAAACTGCTACACCTACACTTAGTGGTAGTGCTGGTGGATTTACTTTAAGCGGTAAAACTGTTACTGCTAGTAACAATACTACAACAAATAGTCGTAGTATAACTATTACTGCTACTAGCAATAGTGTTTCTAAATCTATTACTATAACACAATCTGCTGGTGCTAAAGTTTATGGTAATTGGTCTAGTTGGACTGTTAATATTAGTGCTGATAAAACTAGTATTGGAGCAACAGGTGGAACAGCTACTATATCAACTAGTGCTAGTAGAACTAGAAGTTATACATGGAATGGTGTTGCCGATTCTGGTGGTACAGAAACTGGAAATGGAAGTCCTACATTAAGTAAAGTTAGTGGTACAGGTAATTGGACTAGTCCTAAAGTTACTTATGGAAATAATACTAGTACAAGTGGTAAATCAACTGTTATTCGTGCTACTATTGATTCAACTACTAAAGATATAACTATTAGCCAATCTGCTGGAGCTAAACAATATAGTGCTTGGTCTGCATGGACAGTTAATATTTCTAATAGTGGAAATGTTGCTGCTAGTGGAGGTAGTTCAAATATAATTACTTCTGCAAGTAGAACAAGAACTTGGACATGGAACGGAGTTAGTGGAAGTGGTGAAACTGAAACAGGAACTGGAACTCCTACTCTTAGTAAAATTAGTGGTGCTGGTTCTTTTGCTAGTAATAAAGTAACTTATGATAATAATACTTCTATAAGTGCTAGAAGTACAGTTATTAGAGCTACAATGGATTCTGTAACTAAAGATACTACTGTAACTCAAAATGCTGGTTCTAAAACTTATAGTAGTTGGGGAGCATGGTCTATTGGTTTAAGTGCTAATGTAACAACTATTGCTGCTGCTGGTGGAAATGCTACATTATCTACTTCTGCTACTAGAAGTCGTACTTGGCAATGGAATGGTACAGGAACAACTTATACTGAAAATGCTAGTGGTTCTCCAACATTAAGTAAAGTTGATGGTGCTGCTTCTTTAAGTGGTTCTACTGTTAGTTATGGTAATAATACTTCTACTAGTTCTCGTAGTTCTGTATTTAGAGCAACAATAGATAGTACTACTAAAGATATAACTATTAGCCAATCTGCTGGTAGTAAATCGTATGGAAGTTGGTCTAGTTGGTCTGTATATTGTAATGCTAGTAGTTATACTGTTGCAGCATCAGGCGGTTCTGTTACTATTTATTATGGTGCTTCTCGTTCTCGTACTTGGACTTGGAATGGCGTTGCAGGTTCAGGTGAAACTGAAACAGAAAATGCTACTCCAAGTCTTAGCGTAGGAAGCGGTGGTGGAACTTTAAGTGGTAGTACTTTAAGTTATAGTAATAATACTAGTACAAGTGTTAGAAGAACTAGAGTTACTGCAAATTATAATGGTGTTATTGACTTTTGTGATATTGAACAAAGAGCAGGTAGTAAAGTTTATGATAGTTGGGGGGCATGGTCAGTAAGTATTTCTGCTAGTCCTACTAATATTGCTGCTGCTGGAGGTAGTTCTACTATTACTTGTAGTGCTGTTCGTAGTAGACAATATACTTGGAATGGAGTTGGACAGAATTTTCCTGAAACTGAAAATGGTAGTCCTACACTAAGTAAATCTGGAGATGGTACATTAAGTGGTACTACTAGTGGAAGTAAACTTACTTATGATAATAGAACTGCTACAACAAGTAGAAGTACAACTGTTACTGCAACTTATAGTGAAGCTAGTAAATCAATTAATATTACACAATCTGCTGGTGTTAAAACAAATATAACTTCTTCTACAAAAGTATTGTTTTTGTATGACGAGGCAAGTGATTATGTTGAAGCAATTAATAATTCTGTGTATATTAATAATGCTAGAGATAATAATGGAAATCGTAATGGAGCAGTTGATTATAATATTCGATTTAAAGTTATTATTACTGAAAATTATAAATGGAATAATATAGGTAATGTTATTTCTTCTGAATCTTATGGTAGTATTGACCGTCATAAAGATATTTCATTTAATACTAGTACTTTATTACATAAAGATACTGATAATTCTTATTACGGTAGTTTTAGTATAATATCTAAAGCTAATGCTGATGAAGAAGAATATTCAGCAGAATATATAACTAATAATAATATAATTATTACTTTATATGTTAGACGTCCTAGATTATATTGGCAAATATGGTGTAATGAAATTCTTGAACAAAAAGACCAACCTTTTATTGTTAATGTTAATAAAGTTACTAGAACAAAATTATATAATAATAATACTATAACTGAAGGTTGTGCTGGTAGTGGTGAACAATATTTATATCTATTTAGTACATCAAATATGATGACTAGTAAAACTATAACTGTAAAATTAATAAGAAATAATAATCCTAATGATGCTTGTAGATTAGTTGATTTTACTAATATAAATACACATACTAACACTAGTGTTGGTCTTGAAGAAGATAAAACTGTTATAAGAACATTTGTAATAAGTTACATTCAAACATTGCCTATTAATCTATGTAAAGTTACATTTAAATATGCTGAACTAAATTTTAGAGTATTTATAGCTAAAGGTACTGGTAATTAATATAATAAGAATACTATTTAATATAACAATATTATTAATGCTTATATTGTTTATTTACTCATTAAAGTTATTTAAATTAATCACATAATTATGAACAATAAACAACTATATGAAAAGCTGGGTCAGAATAGTTATGATAAAGTATTTCCTATTACTTATCTTCAAAATATTCTTGACAAAGATACAAATAATGATTTAACTGTTGTTCTTTCTAGGTTTAATCATTTATGGATTCCATATCAAGGAACTAGAGTTAATACTCGTAAAGCTGTTCCTGCTATTTTTAGACGTAATAGTCTTACTATTAGTTATTATGATGCTGAACATAATCTTTCTGTAACTGAAAGTTATATAGGTAGTAATCTACAAGCTGGTGTTGAAACTAGTTGGGTTTCTGATGACAATTGGACTAAAATTCTTAGTGAGAAATATCTTGAAGAGAATGGTGCTAAGATTCCAATTGCTGATGGAACTATCGATTGGGATATGCTTAATGAAGCTCTTAAACAAATGATTGCAGGAGATGGTAAAGTTAATATTATTAATTATCCTGATGAAGAAGATATTACTATAAGATTAAGTCCGGGTTGTTGTAATGTTAATCGTCTTAGTCTTAAAGATAGACATTATGAGCCTGAATATAAAAGTGGTAAAGGATATAAAATAGTTCGCAAGGTCTTACTCCCCGTGGAGGATGATGCTAGTAATGCAGAACAGCTTTTATTTGATGGTTTTCTTGATGATACTTATTGTGAACAATATGGTCAAATAATTCTTAATACTAATAAGTATGAAGTTATTAGAACAGATTTAGGTAATACTGCTGGTATTTATTATGATACATATCATAAATTATTTGTTCTTAGAGTTAAGACTATTCATGATGGAGTTGGTTTTTATAATTATTATACTAGATGGACTATTGTAGAACCTACTGATAGAGTTCATCCTCTACGGGGGGTCAACACTCCTGTTTATGGAAATAGTGAAGACTATAATATTTATAATACTTGTCTTTCTGATGAACGTCCAAGACTTGGTATTATATATGTTAATTCAGTAGATAATATCAAATATTATTTTAATGAAGAAAATCTAGTTCAAGTTAAGAATAATATTTATCTTAATTATAAAGCTGTTCTTACTCAAGATATGCTTAACGAAGAAAATACTCGTTATATTATTCGTTATGCTTTTGATTTAAGTGGTAAAACTATTACAATGCCTGTTGGTTGTGAACTTGTATTTGAAGGTGGTATTATTGAGAATGGTACTATTAATTTAAATAAATGTAAACTTACAGGTATGGTTGGCGAAGAGTCTGAATATCTTCCTAATGTAACTTGTAGTAATTGGGCTAAAGGTCAGATTGAATATCGTAATGGAAAGATTTGTTATTGGAATGGTACTGAATGGAGAGTAATGGGTGATACTTCTTCTATGGAAAGTTATACTAAAGAAGAGATTAATAATATGTTTAAAAATTATTATACTAAATCTGAAACTTATAATAAAAAAGAAGTTAATAATTTACTTAATAGATATGTTACTAATGATACATTTAATAACTTTAAAAAAGAAATAAATCAAACTATTACTAATAGTGTTAATCTTGATAAGATTCAAAAAGCTATTAACGATGGATGTGGAGTTAATATGACTATGCCTAGTGCAAATAGTAATAAACTTAGTCTTCCAATTTGGACAGGAACTGCTACCCAATATGCAACTATTACCCCGGTTGCTGGAATGACTTATAATATTATTGATGAATAATGAGTTTAACTCTTGGACGTCAAGGAGGAATTGCTAAACCTCTTAAGAAACGAACAGTAGGTCAAACTAATATTGCTCATGTTTATGATGGTGCTAATCATATTTGGCCTACTTCTGTTATTCATTTTAGTGATTTTACTAGTGTCCAACTTAGATACATTTGGGGTAGTGATGATGGTAGAGATTTGGATACTAAATCATATTATGTTAATTCGCCTATTAATAGTTTAAACTATGTAGCTGTTGGTTGGTCTTGGAATTTAAGTCAAATTCCTTATCTATATTGGGGTGGTGATAATACTGATTCAGGTGCTGAATGTGTTATGTTTAATATTGAATCTATGATTGACCTTGAAGATAAAATGCCTGATATAATGAAAATGAATCTTTGTGCTAATTGGTTTGGAAGTTTGAGTAAAGGTCATGTTACTGTTGAATGTACTGCTTATAAAGGTGGAGTTATTGTTCATGCTTGGCAATTAAGAAATAATGAAATTGATGTTGATAATAGAGGAATGTTTATTTTTCCTTTGGCTGATGGAACTATTAATATGCCTGATGGACATGGTGGTTATAAAGAATGTTGGTATGGTGAAGTTATTAAAAGAGTTGCTAAATCTAATAATGAAGTAAAATATTTTAGAATTAATCCTGTTAATGATAAAACTATTGGTTTAGATAATATTAAAATAATTCGTCATGGTGGTGGTTATATTCATCGTGATGGTTATTGTTGGTATGAAAATAAACCTAATGATAAATATAAAGTTTGGAATAATCAAGTTAATACAACTGGTACTCCTTTAACTCTTGATAAACCAACTCTTAATATAACTAGTGATGATAATTATAGTTATGAATATCATACAGTTTTGTTAAATAAAGATAACACTGTTTATAATGATAATTATACTGATAACTATAAATTTAGATTTGGTTTTATTGCAGGTAATTCTGAATTTAGAGGACAACAAACTATTCAATGTTATGTTGGTACACAAGGTGGCAAAGCTGATGATGGTAAGACTTCAATAGGTGAAATAAAATATACTAAACTTAATAAAATTGGTGAATTGACAATATATAGTCCTATTGAAAGTTAAATTAATGTTAATGACCAAACAAAGATAACGGTTTAAGTGCTATGGATTATGTAGTTCAAACTACAAGTATTAATCTATTTTTTTAACTTAAACCTTAATTTATTATGCAAGTAATTGAAAAAGTGAAAGTTGTTCCAGAGGGCTATAATGGTGCTGGAATGAATTATGACGGTGGTAATCGTCGTGATGTAAACGGTAAAGCTAATGCAGGTTTAACTCTTGGTATTATCGGTACTGCACTTGGTGCTTGGGCTTTGTTTGGTAATCGTCGTTCTGCTGGTGCTAGTATTTTAGGTGGCGCTGGTGGTGGAATGTTAGGTGATGGCTCTACCAATATTAACGTACTTGGTGCTACTGCTGGTAGTGGAAGCGGTGCTCCTACTGCTTTTCAAGCATGGGAAAAATCTTGTGAAGATACTTTAGCTCTTCAAGGTGGTCTTTATCAATGGGCTTTGACTCAACAGAATCAACGTTTTGAAGATAGAGAACGATTGAATAGTGAATTGTTTGGTATTTACATTGATGGGCGTAATCGTACTGATGCTCTTATTGAGAAAAATAACACTGACCATTTTAATTTTTACAAATATACTCGTGATGCTGATGATGATATCCGTAAAGAGTTATCTGATTTGAAAGCTGAATTGGCTGTTACTAAAGCTATTCGTCCTTATCAAGATAAACTTATCCAATGCGAAATGGAAAAGATGTTTACGGCTGGTATCAACTATACTGATAGAAAAACTTGTAATGTTATCTATGGTGTAGTAACTCTTCCGAATGAACCTACTGTTACATGTCTAGTTGGGCGTAATGCTTATGGATGTTTGCCATGTAGTTTTACTCAACCTGCTAGCGGAACTCCGGCTCAGTAATATTACTAAGTTTGATTAAGAACATTAAATTGAAAGAGATATGATACCTGTTAATCAATTTATACTAGGTGGTAGTGACCCTTTACTATGCCCTAGTGAAAAAATGACTAATAGCATTGATGAATAAATTGCTTTTCTTCAAAGTCAAAAACAAGCAATTAATGAAGCTTATCGTCGTAATGCTATTCCTAATGCAAATAATGGTACAACTCAAAATCAGCAAGTTCCAACTCAAGGAATTTGGGATGCTATTGATGCTGAAATTGCACCACTTACACAAGAACAACAAAATATGCTTCTTAGTAATCAAGACTATGTAAATAATTATAATGCTTTACAAAGTATGGTTCAAGCAAAAGAGCAATTACTAATAATATTAATAGTTTTGATAAGTTCTTAAAGCCTATTGCAGATAAAGATGGCATGATTGATATTGAAGGTATATTTGATGAAGAAATGGAAATTATTAATAATATTGATAATTTTAATTTTGATATACCTTTTATTGGTGGCGGTAATATTTCTAAAGGTATTATATCTCTTGAAGTTCCTTATGTGAATAAAATTGTTGCTCTTAATCAAACTGATTTAGAAGTTTTAAAAGAATCATTAATCAGTTTAAAAACAAAGTAATATTATGAGAGAAATGCCTTACATTCAACCTTACCATGTTGGTAATCGTCGTGGCGGTAATCAAAATATTCTTGATGAATTTCGTGAATTTCTTGATGCACGTGGAGGACGAGGCGGTCGTGGTGGTAGAGGTGGTATGAGAAATCGTATTGGTTATGATACTTACGATACTTATGGTCGCTCTGCTAATAAAAATGACCGAGAAGAAAAGATTTTAACTATGCTTATGAGCGGTGGATATAATGACGATGGCTATCATTTTAATGAGTATGAAGCTAAAGAAGTTGTAGAACAAATGTATCATGTTAAAGACAATAAGAAATATATTGGTGAAAAATATGATATGAATAAAGCTCATGAAATTTGTGAACGCTATAAAGAAGTATTACCTAATGATGTTGAACCTTGCGATGTTTATGTTGCAATTAATGCTCAATATCATGATTATGCTAAACTATTTGAAGAATGGTTTGGTGGTAATATAGATAATAAAGTGTTTGAAAGTGCTATTACATTTTGGTTTAAAGATGTAGATTTTGATGGTGATAAAGTATGGGAATATTTCCACATGAATAACTAATCATTATTGTAAAACTGTAAAAGGGAATTATCTTCGGATAGTTCCCTTTTTTATTTATCTAAATTTTAGTATGGACAAATTTATTGATGTAATTGTAGATGGAATCCTTAGTAATTTTGATTTTGGATTTATGTTTATTGTTAATGTTCTAACTTATATTATTATTAAAACTATTGATTATTTTAATGGTGATAATAAAGTTCCTACTTGGCAAAAAAGATGTGTATTAGTTATAAGTATTGCTGCTATGATTGGCATTTATATTGCAGCTGGTTATGATAATACTATTATGCTTGTTAATAGTGCTATTCTTGCTCCTGTGTTTTGGAGTTGGGCTGTTAGTCCTATTCTAAAGAAACTTGGAGTTGGTTATAAAGATATTGATAATACTATTGGTTAAGATTGTATAAGATTGATTAGCTAGGTTTGACTGACTAATTCAAGCCTGCTATATCCTCTACGGGGAGTATAGCTTGCCAAATTTAGCTAGTTTTAAGCCTAGCTGATTAGTTATACACGATTGAATAAAAGTCTTACTATAAGCCTAAAAAGTGGCTCTATGGACGTACATAAATATTTACAATATTAAAATTTAAAATAGTAAAGTTATGGGAGTTATTAAGACTAAACATTTTCCTTTTAATGGTTATAAAGCTATTAATCTTTTTGGTGTTATATTTACTAAAGGTGAATTAAGTAATAAAGAACTTAATCATGAAGCTATTCATACAGAACAAATGAAAGAGATGTTATATATCTTTTTCTATATATGGTATGGTGTTGAATATCTTATTATAAGACTATTTCATATTAAACAACATGATGCTTATAAAGATGTAAGTTTTGAAGAAGAAGCTCATATTAATGATGATAATCTTAATTATATTAGTGAACGTAAACATTATACTTGGACTAAATATCTAGGTATTAATAGTTCTAAAGCTGCTTAATTAAAAAATGTTAATAATATTGTTAAACTACTTGCTATTAATAATATAATTTATATTTGTAACAAACTAAATTCTAAAGATATGGAAGATGATAAAAGAGTTAATTATAAGTTAGATGCTATTAATAAACTTATTAATAATCTTAAACTTAGTATTTCTGGTAATAAAGAACATGATGAACTTGGAGAAAATAATGTTATAGTTAATCTTGATGAGATTAGTCAAAAGATTACTGAATTACATGAAATGGTTAAAGCTGAATTTGATGAGTTTGAAAATCAACATAAAAGTGAATCAGATGAAACTCAAACTCTTCTTAATAATCGTTTTGATAAAATTGATGCTAAATTAGATAGTATTAAAGCTGCTGTTGATAGTATGAAAACTACTATTGGTAATAAACTTGATACTGTTAATTCTACTATTAATAAAGCAAATACAGATATAGTTGCTGCGATTAATGCTATGAAAGCTAGTAATGATACTAAAAACGATGCTATAATTACTGCTCTTCAAGGACTTGTAACTAAAGTTAATCAAAATACTAATAATATTAATTCTCTTGATGGTCGAGTTGATGCTCTAGAACAAGCTTAATATGAATTTTAATTTAGTAGAAATGTATAATGGCTTATTAAGATTTAATAAGCATATACTAAATGAACTTGCAGAAGGACTTAAACATCTACCTAATTTAGATGGAGTATCTAAAGGAGATAGTTTAATTATTAATGAACAAGGTAATCCAGCTTGGGGTTCTGCTGCATTTATTCCTACTTTTGAAAATGCTGCTTATGGTATTGAATGGACTAAAGATGATAATGATATAATCAGAATTGGTAATGCTAAATTTCATAGAGAACTTCCTATTCAAAATAGACTTAAAGGTTGTGTCTATAATGAAAAGAAAATCAGTTATTTCCTTAATCCTACGGGTTGAGCTAAACCTCTTGAAAATGGTTTTGTTCCTCCTCTTGATGGAAGTGATGGCGATGTTGGGGTAAGAGTTCCAGAGTTTTATATATGCGTTAAAGATACTGGTACTAAATATCAACTTTGGATAAGTGATTTTAATATTGATGGAACATTTACTAGAGTTCATCCTTTTATTATAAGTCATACTAAAACTATGACTAGAACTAGAGAAGATGGTAAAGAAGAAGTATTTAGTGCTTGCATTAAACATGATGATACCAGATATTTAGGAGGAAATAAAAGTTCTTCTGTTGTTGCTACTAAATTACAAGGTAGACCTAGAACTGGTATTAATTATGATAAAGCAAATGAATTTTGTGCTAATCGCGGTGATTGGATTACAGTGATTGATTATCTTGAATATTGTGCTTTACAGGCTCTTTGTTATATTGAGTATGCTAATTTTGATAATCAAGCTGCATTAAATACTAATTTAACTAGTGAAGGATTTAAACAAGGAGGTCTTGGTGCTGGTGTTACAAATTTAGATTGGGATAGATGGACAGCTTTTAATGGTAATAATCCTATTGTACAAACTTATTGGACTGCTGAACATAATAATAGTAGAGGAATTAATTTTGTTGGTTATGTATTTTATCATACTCATACTCTAATTAGAAAATCTATTAAATATAAAATTATAAGACTAGTAAATAGTTATTTAAATAGAGAAATTGATAAAAAAGAATTTAAAGTTAGAATGTGTGCTTATTATGGATGGCTTAAACACGCTGATGCTAAAAATCTTCTTTATAAAATTCAAAGTCTTACAGGTGTTAGATATTCTAATTGGAATGGTAAAAGAACTAATATTGCTAAATATTATGATAAATACGTTAGAATAATTCAAGTTATTAATTATGCTAAGTATTTTAGAATTAATTTTATTAGAAATGGTAAAGCTTATTACGCTGATAGTAGAGATAAAACTCTATTTTATTCTATACATAGATTTAATCATTTTCCTATTAATTTTAAAATTATTAAATATGACTGGCGTATTTATGCTAAAAATAGAAAAGAAAAAGTTAAACTTAAAACATAATATATTATGACTAAAGATAAACTTAAAGATGATATTATTAGAACTATATGCTGTTTAAATAGTGATATATCTAATAAAGATAGAAAATTACTAATTGAATTATTAAATTCTATTGTTGATTATACTAATAATACTGAACTTGAACAAGATGTTAAAGTTATAAAACAAAAACATAACGAATTAGCTGAAACAGTTAATGAACTTAAAACTAAAGTTGAAACATATTCTAATAAGATTAATGAACTTGAACAAAGAGTTCATCAATTAGAAAACGCAAGTCAATCTTAACATGGCTAGTCTTAATCAATTAGTTAGTGAATTTGCTCATGCTGTTGGCAATCCTAATAGTATTCCTCTTAGACGTAATCTTCGATATGCTATTCTTCATGGTCGTAATGAACTAATTCGTAAAAGTTATGAAAATCATAAATATGTTGATAAAGGTTTGCAACAACGTATTCGTGTTTCTATTATTAATGTTCCTGATGGTGACTTATATAATAGTCAAACTCTTGGACTTCCTGCAATTAAACGTACTAAACAAGAAGTTCCAAAGCCAGTTAGACTTATTAATAACTTACCTTTCCAATCGATTAGAACTACCGGACATACTGGGATAGAAATACCATTTGCAAAAGAAGCTAGTGCTAAGTTTTATCATTATCTTGCAGGTATGTGTAATCTTCCTGTTTATGATTATATTAATGGTTATATTTATTTCTTTAGTAATAATAAAGATTGGTTTCAAAATATAGGTTCTATTATTATTGAATCTCCATTTGAAATTCCTTATCTTGTTCCTACCGAAACTGTTGAAAAAGCTAAAGATGTAAATTATGACCCTATTGATGATGAAGCTAAATACGATGATGAATTTCTTATTCCTGAAGATATGATTGGAGCTCTTAAAGAGATTGTATTTAAACGTAATCTTGTTGAAGTTCCTCGTCAAACAAATGAAACTCCTATTGATAATTTTGTAACTAGATAAATTATGATTAAAGATATAGATATTAGTCATTATTATAAAAAGTTTATTGAAACTTCTAATGACGATATGGCAAAATATAATAAAGAACTTGAAATTATAAATAAGATGAAAGCTGATTGCCGTGCTTATATTAAAAGTAAAAATCAAGTTATTAAAGATGATTTAAAAATTAATCTTAATGAATATGGGTTTCAATTTCTTAATGATAATGTTGAATTAATTAATAAGTTAGAGCAATTAATTAATAATCAACTTAGTTATACAGTTGGAGAAAGACGTATTGTTCTTCTCCAACTTTTGCGTTATTGTAACTTAGCTAAAAAAGCAAATGATTATATTGTTGCTCTTAAGCTTGCTACAAGACGTTCTGAATTAAGTCTTTCTGATTATAAAAAATACATTCATAGGTATTATAGTTATGGTGTTCATAAATGTGTTCTTGAAGGTTATGCTTATCATTTTAAATATGAAATTGGTGATTTAGTTATTAATTTCTGGAGATATAAAGATAAACCTAGAGATACTTATGTTGATTGGAACGCAACTCGTATTAAGAAACAAGAAATTATTGATGCTGGTCTTAAACCTTATGATAAAGAAGAAGCAGAAATATATAAAATTCGTGGACTTAAGTATGATGGTATTCCTTATGTAGTTTATAAAACTAATAAAGAGTTTTATGAAATACAACTTATTAATAATGGAACTCATAGTTATAGTGCTATTAAATTTAAGTATGCTAATTATATTAACAGAGAACTTAGAGGCAAAGATGCTAAACAACTTAATTCTGAATGTAAAACTGTTGATGATATTTTTAATCTTAAATTAGGATTAAGAAGTAAACTTCTTGTTTATCTTGAACGAGAACCTAATGCTCCATTTAAATATATTAGAAATGTTAATCAACAAAAGTATGAACGTGGAGCACATAATAATGGTAATAAAACTAGATATAAAAACTAATATTATGGCAAATAATAAAACGATTACGATAGAACATATAATTGGTAAACTTGATAATGATTTCAATCCTGATGGAAGTGATTGGATTCCTAGAGTTCCTGCTTGGTGTGTTGATGCTATGAACGAACTTAAAGTTCTTCGTAAAGTTGATAAGAAAATGAAACTAACCGTCATTAATAAGATAGCTAAAAGTAAATGTTGTCTTATTGATGACGGTCTTAAAGTATATGATAGTAATGGTTGTGAAGTACCTAGAGCTGATACTAGTAAATATAGATGTGGTGATACTGAATCTGCTTCATCCTCTACGGGGGGTCAAGCGGAGGACGAAAGTCCGGAGCGTGCTACTAATAAAGACTATCTTGGTATGCCTGATGATTGTTGTCCTAATGGTTCTAGAACTAGAGAAGTTATTGATACTGGTAAAGTAGGATGTAATCCTGTTGTTTATACAGTTCATAATAATACTGAATGTCCAAGATGTCAGCATGAAGTTCATTCTCATTGTCAGACCCCCCGTGGAGGATATGATAAGTCAAATCATAATTATATTCTTATTGGAGGTAATACTATTGAACTTAATTTTAATGATACTTGTATAACAGTTGTTTATAAAGATATTGAAACTCAATATAGTGATAATTATCATTGTGAGATTCCTGTTATACCTGCTAACGGTAAATTAATTCAAGGTCTTACTTATTATTGTATGGCTCGTATGCTTATGAGAGGATATAAACATCCTGTGTTTAATCTTTCTGCTAGTCAATATGGAACTAATCCTTTCTATCTATGGGAGAGTATGAAGAAAGATATTAAGACTAGTATTCTATTAGATGAACAAAGTGATGATGATAGTGGTTGGAATGAGTTCTTTTATAACTTTACTTTTCCTAAATAATTATGAATATACAAAAGAAACTTAGTCTTAATAAACATCCCGGCGATTGTGTGCCTTATTCATTAGTTGCTGCTAAGAATGTTAAAGTAAGTAATGATGATAGGATGATTGTTAATGAAGAAGGGCTTGAAGATTGTAAAGTAATTGCCAATTCTATTCATGAAGATGGTATTAATAATTTTAAAATAGTTGGTGTTATTCCAACTAGTACTGAACTTATTTTATTTATTGTTAATACTGATTCTAATGAATCTTATATTTATAGATATAATGAACAAGCTGATAATTGTTATAGAGTAAATAGTAATTGGAAATATAATGGTGGTAAGATTAAAGGAACATATACTTATAATGTTAAAAATCATCTTATAGTAGCTATTGCTGAAAGTGATGCTTCTATTGATGTTCCTCTTAAAACTATTAATATTGATTTAGATTCTGACCGTCCTGATTCTGAAATGTCTGTTATTCCACAAATAACTTTACCTACTATTAGTGGTTTAAATTATGTTAGTGGTGGAGCTTATAAAGGATTTTATTTTATATTTATTAGATATAAGATAGATAAAACTAATTATACTAAATGGTATAGTATTGGATTTCCTATTTTTAATGATATTATAATTCCACAAGTTATTAATAAAGTTTGTTTTAGAAAAACTAATGTTTATGAACCGAAAGATGAATCAAACGGTTATTGTTATGGTAATACCGATTCATTTAGTGATTCTAAAGATATATGTAATCAAACTTTTGAAATAAATATTAGTGGAGGTCGTTCTGGTCTTTATCAACTTGGTTTTATTGTATGTAAAAAAGATAGTACTCAAGCGTTTAGAACAGATGATTTAAATAATAATATTTTTAAATTTAGTAGAGATGTTCTTGTTGAATATAATGTTGCTGATTTAACTACTGACTATTATAATTATTATAATGTTGGTAATATCATTAATTATAAGAATAGAATATATATTGCTAATTATAGTGAAAAAACTGATAACGATGATAGAACTTTAAATAATGGTAAAACATTAGAAGAGGCTGTTAAAGATATTACTATTAAACTTCGTAATAAAGCTGTTAATGCTTATTATAATGATTATACCACTGTTAATGCAGTTAGTGAAAAAGGTCCTTATTTTAAAATGGCTAGTCTTCAAATTACTGGTACTGCTGATTGGCAAATTAAAGATATTAATAAAGTATTCAATAATAATCAATATCCTTTTCGTACTTTTAGAACTTTATTTAATGATACAGTTATACAAGGTATTGCAGTACATGAATATTTAAAGATTAATTATAATGCTAAAATAAAAGTAGGTAGTAGAGGTAGTCATAATCTTAAAGAATATCTTGCTTGTCATTGTTTTATTATTCCTACAAGTTATAAATATGAAAATAATAAATCTGTTTATACTTTACCTAGTACAGTTAAAATAGCTTGTTATGTTTATAATGGAATTGGATTTACAGAAGATACTGTATTTACTAGTGGACAAGTATTATTTGGAGATACTATATTTGATATTGATAATTGTAAAATGAGAATTACTCATTCTATTATCGAACCTAGTTATGATTTTAATGAACGTAAAAAGAATGATACTCTTATTCCTGGAGAAGTATATAACTTTTTTATTCATTTTGTTGATAAATATGGTGATGCTAGTAGAGGATATAAATTGTCAAATAAAGATAAGTATATAAATAATATTGTTAATGATGGTTCTCATTGTACTATAATTACTTTTAATTGGAACAATCAAGGTAATGGTAATATTCCATATTGGGCAGTTATTAGTGGAGATATTCCAATATCTACTATTAGTTCTAATATTAAAAGATATATTGCTAATCATAAAATTGTAGTTTATACTGCTGAACCAATAAATAATCCTACTACTAATATATTACTTAATAGCTCTGGTGAACTTGAAGCTGCTAATAAAGATGAACTATATACTCTTATATCTAATTACTTTATTGATTATCAAGATAAAAATAAATATAATGATTTATATGTTTATCAAGTTATAAATAGTGGTAGTTATACTCCTTGTAGTAATCAAGTAATAGGTGCTATTGGTGTTGATAATGAAGCTAAATTTGGTTATTACGAAAATATTAATGGTGATGAACTATTTAGAATACCTGATTTAATATTTGATGCTGAAGCTATTGGTGGTGAACATACTAGAGATTTTATATATAATATGAATAATACTTTTAATAAGTTTTATATTCGTGCTAATATTGATACTACTTTATGGAATCAAATTAAAGAATTAGGTTATGTTGGATGGTTTATTAGTTATGAAAAAGTTGAACCTATTACTAGATATACTGGATTATTAACTAGAAAAGATTATTGTAATATAGCTAGTAATGTTACTTGGCAAGATGGTAGTTGGGGTACAAAACCGGGTTTTGTAGCTAATAATTTTACTAGCGATAAATGTTATCTATATAGTGGTCGATTTGATATTGATGATAGTATTAAATATGATTTTAATATTATTCGTATTGATGGTAAATGTAAATTCGAACCTTATAAAGAAAAACATGATGTTGTTGATATGGTAGTTAATACTACTTATCCTTATAGTTATAATATGCCAGTTATAGGTGTAATTAGTAGAAATGAATATAAACCTATTAATAATTATAAATTAGTAGTTGCTGATAGTGTTACTGATAGTAGAGCTGGAAAAGGAACTGCTCTTGAAATGGATGATTATAAGGAATTACTACTTGATGCTGAAACTATGTTTCTTGCAACAGTTCTTAATTGTACTAAAAATATTTATACTAGCAAAGAAAAAGAACTTATAAGACTTAATGACGTTTGCTATAATAGTGGAACTTATTCTATTGAACATGGATATAATGGTAGAATGACTTATGATGGTGTTCTTATTTATAATGATAATGGAGTTATAATGAACGAAGGCAATTATAAATTATATACTCCTACTAATAATCAATATTATTATAGTGGTGATGAACCATGTTGGTTTGATATTCCATTTAATGTTTATATTCAATTTCCTCTTTATAATGATAAGTTCTTTGAAAGTAAATGTTTTAATAATGAACCTAGTAAGATAGCTTTTAGTATTAAAGAAGACACTGATAAGAAAAGTGTTGCTTTTGGTACATTTGTAGAACCTAAGAATAGTGTTGATTTATTTAAAGACCCTATTGGAAATGTTGACCAATATGTTCCTAAATTGTTAACTCAATATCGTAATGATATTATTAATATTACTCGTTTTGATAAAACTATAAGACGTAGTAATGTTATTCAAGATGAAAGTGAAGTTAATGCTTGGAGAATATTTCCTATTGAAGGTTATAAAAATATTACTGAAAATAAAGGAAGTATAACTAATTTAGTTGGAATTGGATATTATCTTTTAGTTCATACTCAACATAGTATGTTTATGTTTGATATAAGTGCTGCACTTAAAACTAGAGATGAAAATGTTCAATTATATCAACCTGATGCTTTTGAAGTTGATTATAAAGAAGTCTTTACTAGTGATAAAGGTTATGGTGGACTGCAAGATGATTTAGCATATATAGTTGGAGAATTTGGTTATATTTTTTATAATGATGATTTTCATAAACTTTATCAATTTGATGATGGTCAACTTAAAATAATGGATGAAGATATTAAACTATGGCTAGATAAATATCATCCTAATAAAGTTAGATTTGCTCATGATAAATTTAATAATCGTATTCTAATTAAGTTTGATTATACTTATGATAATATTAATCCTAATACTAAAGAATCTATTATAGAATCACATAATGAAGTTATTAGTTTTAATTATAAAATAGGTAGTTTTATTAGTTTACATGATTATTATTTTAATAATGCTTGGTCTACTAAAACTAAATGTTATTTTCAAACTGAACATAACGATGATAGACTTAATTGTCCTCTTCATGTGTTTACTAATGAATATAATTATGGTAGATTTAATACTCACATGGGTGATGATAGTAGAAGTCTATATTTAGTATCTAAACAAGAAGTTGGTGATGAGCCTATATTAGTTCATAATAGTTATATTGATATTATGGTTAATGAATCTTATGAACTTATTAAGTTTCTTGAATTTATTAAATATAAAGTACGTAAGATATATATTCCTATTTATAGTGATAATATTAATAATCCTGTTGATTTAAGAGAACATCCTTATGCTGGAGATATACTTCGTATATTTAATGAAGATAATGATACTGATGATATAGATATTAATATTGATAAACTTAATGAATTTAATAAGTATAAAAAACCTTGGTATGAACTTACTCAATATAACTTTAATTATTTCCGTAATGCAATTAAAGAACATCCTAATACAGTAAGTGATAAACTTCGTAGAGTATATGGTAATTATTTTGTAGTTCGTTTCATATTTAATAATTCAGATAATAAGCGCATTGAATTTGAAAGTCTTGAATGTGCTCAAACTCAATTTAGAAAATTATGATACAGTATAGAGATAGACAAAGACAAAAAGCTTTTATTGGTGCTATTATTGGTGCAGCTGCTAGTATTGCTGGTGGTATAATTAAAGGTAATAAGCAAAAGAAAGCTCAAGAAAAAGCTCAAGCTGAAGCTCAAGCTGCACAAGACCATAAAGATGCTTTACAAAATGCTCAAGCTTTAACTAGTGCTTATGCTAATCAAGATTATGTTGGTCAATATAATGATAAGCTTACTCTTAAATGTGGCGGTAGAGTTCGACGTAAAGCTGGTTTCGGTACTGAATTTGCTGATGCTCTTCCCGGTTTAGGTAATCTTACTAGTTCTATTACAGGAGTTCAAGGACTTGGTGAATTAGGTACTGCAATAGGTCAAGGTATTTCTGCTAATCAACAAATTAATGAAAATAAACGTATTGCTCAAGAAGCTGAACAACGTAAACAACTTCAATCTGGTCAACAGCAACTTAATATTACTTCTGATAAAATGACTAATCCAATGACTATGTATCAACGTTCTAGTTTTATTAATAAATATAAATGTGGTGGACGTAGAAAAGCATGGATTGGTGCTGCTATTGGTGCTGCTGGAAGTTTAATTGGTGGTATGTTTGGAAGTAAAGGACAACAACCAATTCAAGTTAAACAAGCTGACCAAGCTAGTTATAGTGCTCCTAAAACTGGTCTTGAACGTCCTGAATGGATTACTAATGGTACTGTTCAACAACCTGTTATGCCTCAATCAGTATATCGAGATAGGCTAAATGTATATCGCTGTGGCGGTCATAGACGCTAGTCTTTTGCTCTCTGTTGAATTATTATATATAGGTATGAACTATTAATCGACTGATAGGCTATCGTTCAGCAGAGAGCCTTAAAATCAATCAAATTACAATTTCTCATTATATTATATAAAATGCCTAGAAAAGATAAAGTTATTCATATAAGTAATTTACCTAGTACATTTAGAGGTAATATTACTCGTAATGGAAGATTTATTCAAAATGGTATTCCTCCACTTGGTGGAGCTTATGATAAAGTTGCTAAATCTACTGGTTTAATAAGACTTGGTAATGAATTTCTCTATAATGGTGTAAATAATTTAGTATCTAAAGATAATAGAGAAAAATTAATGAATAATACTGCTGGTAGACTTATTAATTATGTTAAAGATTTTAATAAAGAATCTCTTCCTAGTGATGATGAACTTGGACCAACATTTCCATTTAATATTATTCAAACTCCTAGAAGTAATAGAAAAAATCTTCCTCAAAAGCAATATGCTGTTGGTGGTAAAGTACCAAATGTAGTTGCTGGTGGCATTGCTCAACCTCTTGGTAATAATTTCTTTTATATGAATGGAAGAAAACATAGTCAAGGCGGTATTGATATTGGTCCTAGTGATAAAACTGGTATTGAAGTAGAAGGTGGTGAAGTAGTTGAAACTAATGGAAATGAACTTAAAGTTTATTCTGCACAGCCTATACTTAATGGTGCTAGTCCTGCTCAATTAGTTATGGGTGGAGCTAATCCTAATAAAGTATTTAAAGCTCAAGAAGATTTTAAAGATAGAAATAGAATTAATGATGATGGAACTAAATATAAAGAAGGTGGCAAAATTTATCAAGCACCTGATGAATATAAAAGACAAATCGCTGAAAGTGGTTCGATAATTATTGGTGGTTATCCTACAATAGCTGGTAATAGAAATTATAAATTTATTAAAGGTTTAACTAAAGCTTCTAGAATAGGTAGAACTGCTACTAATTTTATTAATTTAGGTAGACAAAAGATTTATGATTTAGCTAATAAAATTGATAATACTTGGATTAATCAAGGTATTAAAGAAGTTTATAGAACAACTATCGGTAAACATGGTAGTAATTTTCCTAGAACTGTTGATTATATAAATAAAAATAATATAAATGAAAATAAAAAAGCTATGGGTGGATTAAGTAGAGATAAAGATTATGGTTCTAAAAAGAAACCTTATCCTAGTGTAGCTAAAAAAGATTTTGCTGGTGGACATAGAAGTTATCCTATTCCTACTAAAGCTGATGCTATTGATGCTTTAAGATTAGCTGGATTACATGGTAGAAATGATGTTAAAGCTAAAGTTTATAATAAATATCCAGAACTTAGAAAGAAAGGTAATGTTGGATTAGTTGTTAGTATTAATGGTAATGTTAAGAATGGATTAATTCATTCTCCATCCTCTACGGGGGGTCTACGCGATAAATTTGCTGTTGGCGGAAAACGTATTAATCGTCATGGAAGAACTTGGGAATATGATGAACAAATTGGAGCTTATGTTCCTATAACTAATAGAACTATTAATAGAACTTCTGCTTATCCTATTAATAAATCTGCTAGAGGAGAAACTATTATTGGAAGTGATTATACTTTTAGAAATGGAAGATGGTCTAAAAATAGTATTACAAATAATAATGTAAATACTAATACTAATAAATCTAATATTGATAAATCTAATATTGATAATGAAAATCGTCGTCCTCAATATTATGCTAAACGTAGACTTCCTTTATTTGAAGATGGAGCTGGTATTACTAGTGGTTTAGTTAGAGCTGGTTGGAGCCATGGAAATAATAGAAGTACTAGTACAAATAATACTAATATTCCAAGTTTATCTAAAACTAAATCTATTGGGAAGACCCCCCGTGGAGGACGAAGTAAGTCAAGTCAGTCAAGTCAATCAACTCAATCTACTTCTACTAAAACACCTCCTACTGCTGTTTATAATCGTAATCTACCTAAAATAGAAGCTAATATTCCAACTACTTTACCTGTTTCTACTAGTACACCTGCTAAAGGAACTACATCTTCCGATGGTAAAGGTCAAGGTAAATTTAAAAATCTTACTACTGCTGATTGGATTGGATTAGGTAGTAATGTAGCTGGTAGTTTAGCTAGCTATTTTGCTAGTAGAAGAGCTATTAATAAAATGAGAGGTCCTGGTCAACCTACTCTTATTAGTGCTAATAAACTTAAAACTAAATATAATATTAATCCTCAACTTGATAGAATTAGAGAAAATAAATTTGAAGCTTATCGTGATATTGATTCTAATACTGCTAGTAGTCGTGTAAGTTTAGCTCGTAAACAACGAGTTCGTAATGCTGCTGGTCAAGCTGCTAATGAACTTTATGGTAATAAAGAAAATATAGAAACTAATCTTATTAATCAAGATAGACGTAATCAGCAAAGTGTTCGTCAATTTAATGCTCAACAATACAATCAATATATAGATAGAAAAGCAGCATTTGATAATGGTATTAGAGAAGCTAAAGTAACTAATATTAATAATTTATTTAGTGGTATTAATGCTGGTATTCAAGATATGATTAGTAGATATGAAAATCGTAAAGCTTTAAATAATACTATTGGTGCTATGAGAGCATCTGCTCCTAATGTAGATGATAGAATTATGCGAGATGCTGGAGTTGATTATGATGAATTTATTATTCGTAAACGTAGAAAACTTGGAGGAAAACAATCATGCCGATAAACTTTTATACTCCTACTTTTAGACAACAAGTTAATCCTATTGACTTAAATGTCTTAGCTAGAACTTATAATACTCTTGAACAAGGGCATCAACAAGCTATTCAAACTAAATCTCAAATTGATGCTCAACTTGCTCAATTAGATTTAAATGAAGCTGAAGATGCTTGGCGTCAAGAACAACTTAATAAAGTTCGTAATGCTCTTACCGAAAATATGCAATATGGTAATGCGTATTCTAGTCTTGATGATATAGTTGGAACTTATGGAGATATAACTTCAAGTCCGGGAATGATTGGTCGTTTACGTGCTCAACAAGATTATAAAGCTTATATGAATAATCTTGATAAACGTACTGATTTATCTGAAGATTATAAAAATTATTATCGTACAGTTAATAAATATAATTATCAAGATATAACTGATAAGAATGGTAATGTTATTGGTGGAAGTAAATGGACTCCTATTGATAAAGAAGTTTCTGAAATTCCTATGAACCAAATACTTAATCAAGCACTTCAATGGGCTGCTAAAGAACAAGGCGGAGGTAGTCAAACAAGATGGCTTGATGCTAATGGAAAAGTTACTGATGATATTACTAAATCTGTTACAGGAGAGATTTATTCTCATACTAAAGGTGATTGGCAAAGATTAAGTAAAGCTAAACTTGCTGAAGCTGTTAAAGCTGTTATTGAAAATACTCCTGGCGCTAAAGCTAGTCTTGAACAAGATTATAAGATTGCTAAATGGAAATATGACCAAAATGGTAGTAATCCTGATATAACAGATAAAAATGGTATTCTACTTACTCCTGAACAATATCTTGCTAAACGTATTGACCCTTTCTATAACGCTGCAACTTTTTATAATCAAAGTAGTAATACTACTTATGGTGAAGCATGGAAAGCTCAATTAGCTTTATCTAAACAAGCTGGTTCTGGAAGTAGTGCTCAAAGAAAACAAGCTATTGATAATTTAACTTATAAAGGTACTCCTGTTCGTATTGATAATTTTATGCCTGCTCAAGCTCAAGCTGAAATTACTAGTAATAGACAATCAATAGCTGGATTACTTAACAAATATAATCCTGATATTAATATTGATTTAGCAACTGCTAATCCTAATGATATTAGAACTAGTATTATGACTAATATTACTAATCCATCTGATAGAGCATATGCTTTAAGTTATCTTAATGATATTATTGATAATCAAGAATATATTAATAGTCTTAAAGTTGGTAAATCTCAAGATAGTATCGACGGGTTTGATACATATAATTCTATTATTAGTTTAAGCGATTTACCTTCTAATAAATATTCAGATAGATATAGTAAATATGTTAATCAGATATTTGGAGATAGTTCTGCTATTAGACAATACTTTAATAACGATGATGTATATAATTCATTTATTAATGCTATTGGTGGAGAGAAAAAAGCTGCTAGTCTTGGAGTAAGATTTGGTTCTGATGGTAATGGTTATAGATATGCTGAATTACCTAAAGATTATCATAAATCTATTTATAGTTTTGGTAAAGCTGTTAAAGAAGCTGAAGATACTAGAAATCCTTTAAATGCTTTTCTTAATTCTGCTAAAACTAGATTTTTTGGATATGGTGATAAATTTGTTAGAGTTGATTCTAATGGTGAAGAACATCATGTTGGATTACCAACAGGCAATAAAGAACCTTATATTGGTTTAATTGATTATGTTGATTCTCTTAAATCTAAAAATGATGCTGTTCTTGATGGTGGTCAAATAACTTCTTCTACTATTGGTATATCTGCAATGACTCCTGAACTTGCTGAACTTAATTTTGTTATGAGTTCTAATCCAGAAGCTGCTAGTAAATATTCTGCTCAAAAGAAACAATTAGAAGAACAAGCTATGTCTGCTATTAAAGCCGGTATTGATTTAACTCAAGGAGAATCTTATATTACTAGTGAAAATGGAATATTTGAGCCTATGTCTTCTGAAGATAGAAAAGCTTATACAGCTTATCTTAGAAGTGCTAAAGAAAATGAGATTACTCCTACTATTGTTCGTGACCCAAAAACTGGGGATGTTGGAGTTCAAATTAATATTGCAGGTTACTATGATACAGAAGGTAAACTTAAAAGAGAACCTATTACTTTACTTGTAGGTAGTGGTGCTATTGATAGTTCTATTATTCAATCTTGGAATCAAGATACTAGTTGGAGAGCTGCCGGTAAAGTAGAAAATTATTATAATGCTAATAGACCTATTTCTCTTACTAATAATGCTGCATTTACTGGAATTGATAAATTTAAATTAGTACCCAATGGTGGAGGTTTTAATTTAATTAATTCTACTAATAATCAAACTATTGGTTTAGTAAGTAAAGAAAATGCTGTTGATATTATAGATAATTTATCTCAATGGGAACAAACTGTAACTGCTGTTAAAGCTGGTATGGCAGTAGATGAAAATGCTGTTAAAGCTATTCAACAAAATGTTGCTACTAAACTTGCTCAACTTAGTGGTAGTTCAGACCCTTATGTTATTCAATATTACTATGATGAATTAACTAATAATCTATATTAATATGGATGTATTAAAGTTTCTACAAGGTGGTAATCAAACACCTAGTCCTAAATATAATCCTAAAACTAAAAAGGGGGCTACTCAGCCTCCTGTTTTAGTTGATTACAACCCAGGCACTTCTGTTAGTGACCTGGGTCGTGGTCGTTTATTTAGTCGTATTGCTGGACAATCATATAATCTTAATCAATATGATATAGATAAATATGCTCCTTATGATGTTTATGTTAATCCTGTTGATGACCCAGAAAAACTTGATAAAGAACGTGCTGTTAATCAAAGTAATTGGGAACAAGGATTAAGAATGATTGGACAGATTGGTAATGAGATTACTGTTGGTACAGCTATTGGTTTTGCAGATTTAGCTGATGCTTTCTATAATATGGTTAGTAATAGTCCTAATGATTATCAATCTGAAATAAGTTCTGAACTTGAATCTTTAAAAGAATCTATTAATGAACGTTTAGCTATATATAGAGAAAATCCTAATGCTGCTTTTGATATTGGCGATTTTGCTTGGTGGGCTAGTAATGCTCCTAGTATAGCTAGTTCTTTAACTCTTATGATTCCTAGTACTGGTCTTGCTAAAGGTGTTTCTTTATTAGGTAAAGGTATAAAGTTTAATAAATTAGTTAATAAAATGGCTAATGCTATTAATATGACTCAAAAGAGTAGAGCCATTACTGGTAGAATAGCAGAGGCTACTGCTATTGGAGTTCCTTCTCGTTATCTTGAAAATTATCAAGAAGCTAGACAAACTTATAATGATATTGAAGATTATTCTAAAACTCAACTTGCTAATATGAATGATAAACAAAGGGAAGAGTTTTATAATAATAATCCTAAATATAAAGATATGTCTGATGAAGATATAGCTAAAGATATAGCTAAAAATAGTGCTGATATTACTTTTGCTGAAGATTGGGCTAATGTTCTTTTTGATGTATGGCAAGTTTATAGTTTAAAGAACTTATGGAAAAATGCTTTAAGTGGTAATACAACTAGTTCTAGACTTAGAAATTTAAATACTGCATTTAATAGTAATATTGATGATGCTGCCGCAATTACTAATGCTTTAAGTAATAAAACTACTAAACAAGCTATTACTAGTACATTAAAAGATGTAGGTGATGATATTCTACATGGTGTTAGAGCTGAATGGACAGAAGGGGTTGAAGAAGCTATTAATTATATAGCTAGTCAAGATGGTTTATATAATGGTAAAAAAGTATTTGATAAAGATATTCCTCAACAAACTATTAAAGATTATCTTCAAGACCCAATGTTATGGGAACAAGCATTTTGGGGTGCTCTTGGTGGTGTTGCTTTTAGTAGTGTTATGAATAAAGCTGGAGAATTTATTAATAAACGTCTTGATAAAGATTGGACTTCTGCTGAAAAACAAAGAGAAAACGAAATTCTTGGTCGTACTGCTACTTTTCAAGCCTATCAAGAAAGACTTAATAGTATTGCTAATGGTAAAAATCCATTTATAATTACTGTTGATGAAAATGGTAATCAAATTAATCCTGATATTGTAGTTGGTACTGAAGAAGAACTTCGTAGTATAGCTGAAAAAGAATATATGGATAATATTATTATTAATTCTATGAACGCTGGTAATTTAGGACTTCTTGAAAGTTCTATTAATAGTAAAGAATTTAATGATAGTATTACTAATAAACTTGGATTACAACAACAAGATAGTAATGAACTTATTAATAGATTTAAAACTGAAATTAATAATCTTAAAAATGAATATAATACTACTTTAAATAAAGTTAATAGACTTGGTGGTGGATTTGAAGTTGGTCGTATTATAGCTACCCAAATGGTTCATGCTCGTAATCGTCAAGAAAATTATAATAATCTTCTTAATTGGGCTAATGATGTTTTAAATCAAGATATTACAAATAATCATATTGAAGATGTTGATATTAATTCTGCTAAGAATGGTATTTATCAGCATATTATTAATAGTATTCAAAGAGATATTAAAACTATTCAAGATAATGCAGCAATTAATAATTCTGTTAAGCAAGAACATATTACTCAATTAAATGAACGTCTAGATGCTATTAATAAACTTTATACACCTATTGATATTGAAAATAAAAATGATATTCAATCAGCTATTCAACTTCAAAAACAATATAATGAAGTATTTAAAGATTTAGCAGAAGTTGTTAATGCTGAGATTAATGTTGAGGTTAATAAAAATCAACTTAATCTATCTGATGATAATATTAAATCTCGTATAACTTATCTTAATAACTTCTTTGATAATAGTCATAAAAAGATTGTTAATAAAGCTATGGACGATTTACGTAATGCTTATAAACAATATGGTAAAGAATATGTCAATTCTGTTATTAAAGATGCTAATAATGGTAATAAACCAAATATAGATAAAATTATTCGAGATGCTTATGCTGCACTTGATTTAAGTTCTAAAGGTAATGAACATCTTAAAACTACATTAGAACAATTAGCTGAAATTGCAGAGATTGAAAACGATGTTAATAATACTCCTAAAGAGGAAGAAGTTGCTCCTGTTAATCCTGATGTTAATGAAGTTAATGAAACTGATGTAGATGATACTAACTCATCTCCATCCTCCACGGGGAGTATAGCGGAGCGAAGCGAAGCGGTTCCTAGTGAGCCTACTAATATTGAACAACCTCAATCTCAAACTGAACAACCATTTTCTCAAGAACCTATTAGCACTCCTAAACCTGAAGTTACTAATACTTTACCAGATGATGAATTTGAACGCGGTCAAATAGGTACTGATTTAGTTTATGAAAGTATAGCTGATTTAGAAGATTCTTTAGGACATGAATCTACTAGTAGTGATTTACTTAATGCTAGACAATCTATTATTGATAAACTTAGTCAAGCTGGATTTGAACAAACAGAAGCTAGCGATATAGTTAATAATATTATTGATGGTCTTACAGGTGGTAGTTTATATAGTTCTGTTCAAGATGATAGTACTAGACGTTTATTACTTAATGCTACTTATGCTACTGTTACAGGTAATGAACGTAATGTAGAAGCTATTATGGATGATTTTGCTAATAGTGTTGATAGTGAAGGTAATACTAGAGGTAAAATTGTTAATGGTAAAGTTTATCTTAGTATTGGTCAATTAGTTGAATATATAGATAGTATTACAGGTAATAAGATTATTAAAAATTATTTGTTTAATCAAATAAAAAACTATCTTTACGCAAGCACTAATAATCAAGGTAAATATCGTGCTACTGATGAATCAACTATTAAAAAACTTAATGCTAGACAATTTGTTCAATATGTAGATGGTATTGCTAAAGAACGTCTTGAAAGACTTCAAGTTGAACATACTAATAATGTTAATCTTAAGTATATATTAGAGAATGAAAATGTTAAAGCGTTTACTTCTATTAAACAAGGTGATTATCTAGAAACTGAATATGATAGTAAACTTAGACGTATTGATATATTTGCTAATAGTACAATTATTGGTTATATAGGAGTTCCAAATATTGATAAGTTTGGTAATTATGATATGATTAATCAAGGTTGGAAATATAATATTCATGCTGAAAATGGTCAAGTTATTTCTCCACTTAAAGACGCTTTAATTAGTATTCTTGATGGTGATAGATTTGACGAAGAATTTATTGGTCATTTATATGAACTTGCTGTTAAAGAAGAAGTTACACAAGAAGAACTTGTTAATCTATTTAAAGAATTTAAAACTAAATATCCTGATATAGTTAGAGATTTTACTACTTCTGTTGCAAGTTTTGATTTAGCTAGGCATCTTGTTAATCTTACTAAATACATATTTAATCAACCTTATGAAAATAGTCATGAAGCTAGTATTAATCGTTGGTTTAATAATCTTCTTAATAGTTATGACCAAGCTATTACAATAGTCAAAGGTGATTTTAAAGGTAAGATTAGAGCTACTAATGTTAAATATGGAGTTCTTAATACTATTGATGATACTAATGGTGAATGGAATGATGTACAAGAAACAGTAGTTGGTTATGATGAAAATATTAACAAACTTGGTGTAGTTGTACAAGGTCAATTATATCTTAATGGAGAAAGTAAACCTACTATTATTGAAAATCTTACTACTAATGGCATGCCTGTGATTAGTATTCCAAGTAGTGATGGTACTTCTCTATATGCTTTTTGTAAACAAGTTCCATTAAATAGTAATCTACTTAAAGGTGATGCTCGACGTATTATTAATTCTATTAAAAATGAAGTTAATAATCTTTGTAGAGATTATATTAGTGGTAAAATAAGTTTTGGTGAACTTAAACAAAATCTTGGAGATATATTTGGAAATAATAAACTTATTAACGGAGATAGAAATACTGGACTTCAAATTAGTATTAATTCTACTAATATAGGCTTTTATGTTAAAGGTGCACATTTTAATGGTAAGGATTATGCTTTTACTATTAATTCTGATGCTGGTAATTATAAACGTAATATTATTATTAATTCTCCTTATGTTGTTAATAGTGCTTTTAAAATAGGTAAAAGTTATGGTATTAATGCTAGTACTATTGATGAATTAGATAATGCTCTTCGTCCTGTTATTGATGAAATGTTTAACTATGCTCAATTTGCTATTAGTAAAGATTTTATTAATGATAGTACAAAAACTAATAATAAAACTAATAAATATATTTATCGTGAAAATGGTAAAACTATTATAAATATTGATGGTAAAACTTATAATTATAATAGTTATCAAGATTTTATTATTAGTAATGGTTTAGTTAGAACTAAATTAGCTAATACTAATACTAATGAAACTGCTGGTAACTGGCAAATTGATGTTCATTCTAAACTCGATATTACTTATGAGCTTGAAGGTAGACCCCCCGTGGAGGATGGAGCAATACCTGAACAGCTATCAGAGTTCATGTTAGATGATACTCTTAATGCTATTAATTTTAATGCTTTTGAATCTGCTATAACTGCTAAGAATTTAACTCGTGGACTTAAAAAGTATTTTGCTAATGACCAAACTGCTATTGATTATATTGATTCTCTTCAAAAGATTGATATTTTACCTAAGAATATTCAAGTTGTAGATAGTATTACTGATAATAATGGTAATCAAGTTAATGCTGTTTATCATCGTGATACAGATACTATTGAACTTAATAGTTCTGCTATTGCTGGTCAAAGAGTTTATCGAGTTGTTAATATTATACTTCATGAAAGTTTACATAGACAACTTTATACTAAATATAATACTGAACAAGCTCTTGCTTTAGTTAAACCTATTTATGATAAATTTAAAGCTTGGCTTGATACTCAAGATGATTCTACTAAAGAAAGACTTAATCCTTATCTGTTTGAGAACTTTAATACAAGTGAAGCTCTTGAAGAATTTCTAGTTGAAAGTATTACTAGTAATGCTCTTATGACTGCACTTAATGAAATTAAATATGATAATAGAAAAGTTAATAAACGTAAGACTTTATTTAGTAAACTTCTTGAAGTTATTGCTGATATGTTAGGTATTAAGATTAATGAAGATAGTTTATTAGCTGCTGCTAGAGATGCTTATAAAGCTATTAAAAAAATGCCTAAAGAAAGTAATCAAGAAGCTATTCAAGAAACTTTTCAGTTTGAAGAAGAAACTGCTAGTACAGAACAAACTGAAAATCCTAATGAAGATAATAGTCAAGATTATAATTATAATAATGATAATCTTAATGATGGACTTGATATGTTTAGTAGTGTTGATGATGATGTGGTGTCAAATATGGCTGAATTAACTAGCCGTTTGCCAATAGCACAACAGTCCGAATTTGCCACTTTGCTTGACACAGGGCGCATCAGTTTTAGCTGTATGTAGAATTAATCGAGCAAATATAAAAGTCGCTTAAAACGAAAGAAAACCACCTCTATGACGATGTAATTAAATTTTACTTTACATTAGTCATAGAGGTATTACTATTAATGAATTTAAACTTAAATATAAACTTATGAGTTGTGGAAATATTAAACTTGTAGGATATAATAATCTTAATAATGTTATTATTAAAGAACATGGTTCTAATAATGCTGATTATTATAGTCTTATAGCTATGGTTGAAGACCCAATTTTTAAAAAGATTGTAGCTGATAAAGGTATTAATGTTAAAACTTCTGGAAGACAAGCTTATAATGCTCTTCTTGAAGCTAGAGCTATTAAACTCCGTAATATGGATGATATAGCTTCTGTTGCTGAAAAAGAAGAACGTGGTTTGTTTAGTACAATTAAAGCTAGAGATACAGCTATTACTTATATGGCTGATATTATGAATAAACTTAGTTTTAATTTTTTATATAATGGTGCTCCATTAAATTTTAATGAAATTAAAAAACGTACTAATGAAACTGTTATTAATGCTGGACTTAAACGTGCTAAGAAATTAGCCGGAAGTGATGAAGCTAAAAATAATGAACTTAATAGCTTTATTAATAATCCAAATCCTGCTATTAAAATTAATGGTCTTGGAGCATTTCTTCGTAAATATGGTGATGCTCAAGATTTTAATTATGGTGCATTACTACGTTCATTAACTAATGCTGAATTTAATGAAGCTCTTTTTAATAATAAAAATGTAGCTAAACTTATTAAACGAGATGAGTTATATCAAACTACTGATTATGAAGAATTAGGTGGTTATCTTGATGAAACTTCTACTGAAGGTGATGAAAATAGTATAGATGATGGTATTGATTTAATGACTCAACTTTGGAATTTAAGTATTGGTGAAGTTAAAGATTTTAATAAACACGTAGAAGAAATTATTAAATATCATCTTGCAAGTTTACCTAAACTTACTGCTGCTTCTCAACTTGATAATGGAAGTTATCCTTTTGATACTAATAATGAATTAGGAGTTGTTACTTTTTCTGATGCTAATTATTTATCTAAAATATTATATGCTAGTGCTGATACTAGTAATGTAGATAATTTTATAGCTAGTCTTAAACGTATATCTGAAACTATTCCAAATTGTGAATGTTTAATTCAATTACATGATTTACTTAGCAAAAATAAAGTATTTGCTAATAAGTATATGATGGTGTTTAATAAACCTATTATATCTAAAATTGAAACTTATATTCAAACTGATTCTAATGGTAATAGTTATGTTCGTGCTCGTGTAACTAATCCTAATACTGATTCTCGTACTATTTTACAGAATACTTTTTATAATAATGTTAAGAATAATATTATTACTAATCGTGTTCCTACTGCTCGTGAAAAGTTTCGTATATATGATAGATATAAAAATACTCCTCATGCTAATCTTTATTTATATGATGCTTTTAAAGAAATATTTCCAGATATTAATCAAGCTAGTTTTAATTTAGCTATTGCTAAGATTGGTCGTGTAACTATGGCTAATAATCTTATTAATTTTGCTAATGTTATTAATCGTACAGTTGAAAACTATAATAAATATGTAGAAGCACTTAAAAAGGATAAAGGAACTAAAATGCCTGATAGTTTTATTAATAGAGGTGATACTTCTATTATATATCAAATGGCTGATGTTTTTAAAGATATTATTTATATTCCTGTTGAACTTAATTCTCGTAATCCTGAAGGTAATTTAAGTTCTGATGTTATTAATAGAAGTTTTATTACTAATATTGCTAAAATAATCAATGATGATAAATCTACTGTTGAAGAGCAAAACGCTATGGTTGAAGCTTATGCTAAACAAAAGTTTGCTAGTCATCAATATGATTATAGTAATTTACTTCTTGAACATAGAGATAGTAATGGTAATATAATTAATTATGGATTATTTAGAAGAGTTGGAAATGGAACTCCTAAACTTACCGAATATGCTCGTAGTATGTTTAAAACTTCTCTTCTTAATGGTATTAGTGAATTAGATAATAACAATAATGACTTATATCGTAGTATGAGTGACGGTGATTATTTAATTACTGCTATGGGATTATTTATGACTGATATTAATAATTCTGAAACTCCTACTGCTAATTATTTACTTCCTATACCTAGTGATGCTCCTAAAAACTTTACTATTACTGCTCCTAGATATAGTCTTGCTGGATTACGTAGTCAACTAGAAGATGGAACTAAAATTATAAATAGAGAACATCCATTATTTAAACAGTATTATAATATAGCTATTCAAGAACTTACTAATATGGCTCAAGCTGTTAATGTAATGTTTAAAACTAATGCTAATGGTAATCCTATTTTAACTAATGGAGATTTTGAATTTAGTGATACTTATAATAATAAACCTGAACATTTTTATAATCAATACCATAAAGATGGAAAAGGTAATGTATTTACTACTAAAGATGGACACAAAGTTTTAGCTGGTAGAGTATTTAGTTTTAAACGTTTAGTTAGTAAAATTACTCCTAATAGTAATGGAGCATTTAATGAACTAATTGGATATGGTAAGACTATTGACATCCTCTACGGGGGGTCTACACGTGGACTTAGCTATGTTAATAATCAAGTAGTTCTTAATGCAGAGCAACGTATTGCTCTTGAAGATGCTGTTGCTGATTGGTTAAATGAATATATAACTAATGGTTATAAAGAACTTAAAAATAAATATGGTACATTTATTGATGATAGGATTAATAATGAATCTTTAGCTGAATTTCTAGTTAATGATTATCTTGTTAGAGATAGTATGTACGATATGTATGGCGGCGACCAAAGTTTTTATAAGAATGGTCAAGCTATTCTAAAACGTATTAAAGAAGTACAAGCTAGTGGTAATCCTTTTGGTAATACAGACTTTACTAAAAATGATTTAGATATAGCTACTAATTTATATGATATAACTATTAAAGGTAATGCTGTTACTGTTCCTTATACTGTTAATGGAGTTACTAAACGTAAAAAAGTAGTTCTTCAAGATAAATTTAAGGGTGTTACCATTTATAATACTTTTAAAGCTTCTGATAAAGTTGTTATTGATAGACTTGATGACCAACTTAAAAAAGCTGGACTTGATAAAAAAGACAGAGAACGAATATTAGAACCATTTAAAGGAGGAGTTAATGCTAATGATGCTCAATCTTATATTACTCTTGAAGAATGGATTCGTCGTATTACTGCTGCTGGTGAATTAGATAAATATGCTGGACTTATTCAAAGTCTTACAGATGATACTCCAATAGATAAAATTGATTGGACTAAATTTGCTAATAAAGTTCAAATTCAAAAGAATTTCTATTATGATTTATATTATGATACTACTGTTGGTATTGAAGTTCCTAGACAAGTAAAGAATGCTGAGTTTGTTCTTATTCCTAAACTTATTAAAGGAACAGAACTTGAAAAAGTCTATAATATAATGACTAATAGAGGTATTCATCAAATTAATACTGTTGAAACTGTTAAAGTTGCACAACATAACAGAATGACACTTTGGAATAATGATGGTGTTTTAACTGATGAAGCTCTTAAAGAATTTGATGATAAAGTATTTGAAAATTCTGAACTATTTAGTTATAATTATCTTTATCGTCAGCAAGAAGTTCCTCAGCATATGGTTGATGCTAGTAATAAAGCTGCTGTTCAGATTATGAAGAAAATGCTTGATAATCTTCCTAATCGAACTGAACTTAATGAACTTAAAGATAAAGTATTTAATAATTATGTAGCTAATATTAGAAATAGTTTTGAAAAAACTTGTGCTGAACTTGGTATTGGATTAGATGATAATGGTCATATTGATTTAAATTCTAATGGTACTATTAAAAATCTTAATCGTTTTGTATTCTTTGATAGATTTAAAGAAAATGCTCAACAACAAGGAGTTGAGAAAGCTCTTCTTGAATTTTTTGATTTAGATAGTGCTGGATTTAATAATCTTCCTTTATTTTTGTCTAATATTAATAGTAAACTTGAAAGTATTGCTAATAGTTATTTTAATACTAATATTACTAGACAACTTATTAGTGGTTGGCATGCTGCTCAGCTATCTGACTTTGGGTTTAAAGTTGATAAACAAACTCAAACAGATAGTAAACTTCAATATAAAAAGATTGGAGAAGTTGATGGCACTCCTGTTTATTATACTGAAATTAAACTTCCTAGATGGAGTAGTAAACTTAAAGGATTAAATATTGAACAAGTTCCTGATAGCTTACGTACTATGATTGGTTATCGTATTCCTACTGAAGGTAAACAATCTATATGTATTATGTATGTTAAAGAGTTTCTTCCTGATGCTTATGGTAGTACTGTTGTTGTTCCTGATGAATGGGTTACTCAAACTGGTTCTGACTTTGACGTTGATAGTGTTTATGGTATGTCTAAAACATTTAATCTTGTTAAAGGTATTCCAACTGAAATTACTCACGCTAGATATACTAAAGATGAAGTAGGATATATTAATTATGTTAAAGATAATGTAGATAAAGCTAGTCGTAAGATTCTTGGTAAAACTTATAATAAACAAGGTAATATTAGAGCTTCTTTAAAAAATAGCGAAGATGCTATTAATGCTACTCTTGAAGGTTATAATGACAATCTTAAAGTTGTTGAAAAAATTGCTAATGATGGTGGACTTAAGTCTTACGAATCATACTTAAAACTCCCCGTGGAGGATACAAGTAGTCAAGCTGCTAGAACTAATGCTATTATTCAATCATTTATTGATATACTTAATAATCCTGCTGCATTTGAAGAAAATACTACTACTTCTAATTTTGAAAATGTCAAAGAAGCTAATGAAACTTATGCAGAAATAGTTGGTGCTAATAAAACAACTGTTGCTCCTAGTGATTTCTTTACTCAACTTGATTGGTTTGATGCTGCTACTTCTGGTATTAAACTTAAAGGTATCAGTGTTAATCGAGATACTTTTATGAGTATTGGTAATGTTACTAAAGCTAATCATAGTGAAGGTATTAAAGTTATGTACACTACTGATGTGATTAGTGAGCAAGAAGCTGTTAATAGATATGGTAAAGAAAATGTTGAAACTATTGGTAATAAACATATTCGTATTACTCATAAGAATTTTGGTTGGTCTGGAGATGATAAGAATGTTGATGGTTATTTGATTAATCCTTATAGTTCTCAGACTACTGCTCATATTCTTGATGTTATGAAAGAGGGAGCTATACATAATGAAAATACTTATACATTTAATGCTTTCAAAACTATTGTTGACTTTGGAAGTAATTATGATACTGCTATTGGATTTATGTGGCAACCTGCTATTGATATACTAGTTCGTAAATGGAAAGAAACTAATAGTGTTCTTGCGGAAGGTACTAAAAATCCGCTTACTGAAGCTATTAGAGAAGTTGCTCATAATCTTGGTCTTGGTGAAAAAGTTAATTTTGCTGGGCGTAAAAAGCTAATTGAAACTATTGATAAAAGTTATGGTGAAACTTTCAAGAAATTATTCAATTTAAGCGTTTCTGACGCATTTTCATCACCTGACCTTATATTTTCATCAGACGCATATAAATCTCGTCTTAGAGGGGAAATGAATGGCGTTCAGCAGGCTTTATTTGACCTTTATGTTCTAGCACAATTCAATCGGCTAAACTCAATCGGACAGGATATAAGTAATAATCTTAATATTCTTAGTGCTGATAAATATGGTGCTAAACAAAGTTTTTATGCTAGTGATAAAGTATTTAGAGATGCTAGAACTGTTATTGAGAATAGTAATATTTATGCTCCATCCTCTACGGGGAGTCAAACCTTGCTGTTAGAGAGTGTCTTTCCTGATATTAGTGGTGGTATAAATGCATTTATTAAATCTGATATATCTAAAAGTAGTTATCCTAGTTTAGCTGCATTTTTACAAATGAGTACTGCTCTTAGTGTTAAAGCTACTCAACAAGTATTTGAAACTGCTAATCCTGTATTTATTGATTATGCATATAGAATAGCAGAATGGACTAAAGGTGGAATAATGACTGAAAAGTTATATAATGACTATAAAGATTATCTTATTAATAAACTAGAAGTAGGTAATAATGGTAGTTCTTATCTTAATTTACCTGTTACTATTGTTGATGGTAATTTTGTTCACCCTAAATTCATTAAAGAATATGGTACTGGTCAATCTAGAGCTTTAGAAGTTGGACGAGTAAGTGGTACATTAGTTAATATTAAAACTGATGATGTTGTAGTTAAAAATATATTTGAGCCTACACAAACTGAAATTGATGTATTTGCTAGACTTACTCCTGCTCAGAAAGTTGATTGGATTAAACGTAATTTTAGTCAAGATGGTAGTATATTTGAACATATTGAAATAGTTGCTAATGATGAAAGAAATAATCGTCGTAATGTAAATATTCAATATATTAATTATATACAAGGTGATATTACTAATGATGAAGCTCATAGATTGTTTGATAGAGCTTGGAATCATCCTAATCCTCTTATTAAACTTGCAGCTCTTGATTTAGTTAAATATGCTTTTATTGTTGAAGGTCATAAATTTAGAACTAGAAATATTAGTAGACTTATAAGTAATACTCCCCTTAGAGGATTGAGTGAGGGTGGAATAGCTATTGGAGATATAGCTATGAAAGGTATTAATAACCATGGTTTTATTGATAAAGATAATGTTGAAGATATAATTGGTTTTATTCGTAAGAATTATAATAGTTTTAATTGTCCTAGTTATACATTTAAAAGACTTACTAATAATAAAATTAATTATAGTCTAAAAAGAAGTGGTATTATTACTTTTAATGGTCAAGAAAATCTTGATAATATAGGAATAATAAGAAATGGAGATGCTGTTAATGTTATTAGAATTAATAGAAATTTATATATTAAAGGAACTTATGATGGGACTTTAGCTTATTATCCTATTGATAGACTTGAATCATTTGAAACTTATAATAGTATTGAGCCTAGTATTATAGCTAATAATAACATTCATAAACCTTTAGCTGTTCTTCTTTATGATGGTCTTACTCAACAAGAAAAAAGAGATAAATTTATTGATGGTATTAAAGACAATATTAATGAAGCTGTAAATAAAGGTTATAAAGAAGTTCCTGAACTATATAGTAAATATATATCTGATGAGTATTTCCAACCTTTTATGAATACTCCTTTTGAGAATAATACTATATATACTATTAATGATAAATTTTATCTTAATATTAATGGAACTACTGCTATTAATTTAAGCAATGATTTAAAACAATATAAAGCTAAATATCCTAATATTGAAGATAATAAACTTGGACTATTTATTGAAATTAATGAAAATGAAATAGATAGAGTTACTAGTAATACTGATAGATATAGTAGTGTTGATGACCAAACTCCTATTGGTAGATTTGCTAAAAATGCAAGTTTAATTATTTCAAGAGCTGTTCGTCATGGACAACCTGCTGCTCAAAATGTTCTTAATGCTTTAAATAATGCTGAAATTAATTATCTTGATAGTAGTAGTCTTTCTGATAATTCTGAATTTTCATTATCAGTTATAGCTAATTATATAGATGTTGAAGCTAATAATATTCTTAATGATATTAATCGTTTTATTAAAATTAATGGTATTGATAAACCTATTAATGATAAAGATGTTATTGGTAAAGTTCTTAAAGATGAACAACTTCAAAATCGTTTCTTAGATGTTATTCTTAGTGCTAATACATTTAAGAATAAATACAAACTTATTAGCGAGATTGATATTGATAGTACAAATCTTGATGATAAAACTAAAGAGAATATTAGAAAGATTCAAAAATTAGTTAATCAAGTTGATTCTAATACTACTGTACATTCTGCTAGAAAAGATTGGTTTGAAAGATGGATTCAATTACGTACTACTAATCCTAATTATATAAGTGGTCTTATGAAAGAATTTGATGCTTATGGTGATACTGGATTTATGGATTATTGGATACAAGATATTCGTGCTAATCGTAACTTTGTATTGCAGAATATACTTAAAGATGTAATGGGTACTGTTGAAGAAGGTCGTCTTAATGGTATTAAAGAGTCTAATGACTTTAGAAATTATCTTAAAGAACTTAAATCTAGAGCTGCCAAAGATGGTAAATCTGTTAGTCTTAATAGTATAATTAATGATGATGGTAGATTAATTCAACCTAATAATCCTATTTGGGAAGAAAAGATAAAGAAATATAGAGATGCTGCTATTGAAGCTGAACAAAAATTTGGTATAAATAGTGTTGAACATCTTATTGCTTTATCTAATAAAGCTAAATTTATTGATATAACTACTATTCATCAACTTAAACCAATTACAGTTCAAGATGAAGATGGCAATGATGTTACTATTGAATATTCTACTTATATTATAAATCTTGAAAGAAGTTTATTAGGACTTAAAAAAGGAGATGATGGTATTCCTAAAGAATTTGCTGAATATAAAAGACTTAATAGTAGAATACGAGATATTTTAAGTCAAGCGACTGATAATGTTACTACACAAAGTCAAGATGAAGAACTTGGACGTATATACGCTCAAATGGATAGTCTTACTAGTCTTTATGACGAAGAAGGTAATAAAAAGATTGGTCATGATTTAAATGTAGCTGAAAGACTTCGCGCTTATCAAACTAATATTCGTAAAGTTAAAAAAATGTTCTATGATAAGCAAGCTAAAGAAGGATTTGATTCTAAACTTAAAGAACAACTTTCTATTATTAGTAAATATGAAAGTCAACGTGACGCTAATGGTAATCTTCTTATTAGTATGGAAGAACTTATGAAAGTTCCTGAATATAAAGAAGCTAAAGAATGGATTCGTAAGAATACTAGATATATTCTTGATATTGAAGATATAGAAAATTTAAATTGGGCGTTTGAAGAACTTAAAGATGCTAATAAAGGTAATAGTGTTCTTAATCTTGCTATTAAAGAATTTCAAGCTAAAGATGAATTTAACGTAGTTGATGGACGTAAAATACCTGAAGAACGTGCAGCTCTTATAAAAGCTGAAACAGTTAGAAAATATAAATATACTAAAGGTAATGGTATGCCTTATGTTGGTATTATTCGTTCTGCTGAAGATGAATTAAGAATTTATCGTGCTGATTCCTATAATTATCTTACAGGTAATAAATTTAAGAGCGAAGAAGAAATTAATGTAGGAGAAGCTATTAATAAAATACTTGAAAAATATTTTGATAATGCTACTAGAACTCTTAATACTGCTGATATTAGTCAAAAAGATTTAGAACAACTCAAGACTGGTTTTGAAGTATTTAATGAAATTACTAGAGGTGAAAAGAGTACTGATAAAGCTAAAGCAAAACGTGTTGCTGAATTTATTGAAAGTGAATGTGATGTTACTTATAATTGGAAACAATATGAACTTGATAAAAATAGAGCTTTTGCTAAAGGTAAAAAGTATTATGATAAATGGCTAGAAGTATTTAGTGAACAAGTTGAAGAAAATGGAACTATTGCAGAAAGACCTAATCTAACTATTTATGGTATTATTAAACCTAAAGATTTAGATAAATGGACTGATATTGATAAAACTGCTGCAATTAATATTCTTCAAAAAAGAACTAGAGAAACTACTACTCAATATTATTATATGAAAGAAAGAGAAGTTCTTGACAAATATGGTATTGATAGTATTGAATATAAACAATGGTATAGAGATAATCATTATTTTGACCCTTATACTCGTACTATTAAACCTATTCGTATTTGGACTACTATGCAAATGATTAAAGATGATGGTTCAGCTGTTGTTGGTAATTATGAACCACGTATTAATCAAATGCATATTACTCCTAAAAAAGAACTTATTAATCCAGAATATAGTAGTTTTGTTAATAAGTATAAAGTAGGAACAGGATATGATAATCCTAATTATACTAATCTTAATGAGTATCAACTTGAACTTATGAATAAAGTAAATGAACTTATGAAAAAGTATTGTTTTACTAATAGTAATAAGCGATATGTTGATATGGGTTATCTTCCAGCTTTATCTAAATCTAAAGATATGACTGCTAAAGATTACTTTGAACAAGCTCTTAGTTTTCTTGGTTGGACAGCCAATGTTCCTAATAATACTAGTTGGAGAAATAATGAAGATTTAACTTTTGATAAAGATTATGATATTCCTAATCCTAGATTAGTTCAGTTAGTTAATAAAGATACTCAACAACTTCCTACTATACCTAGATTTAAAGAACCTAATGAAAGTGATGAAGAATTTAGTAAACGTAAAGCTGCTGCTATTAAAGCTAGAGATGAGATTATTGAAAAGAATAATAAGATTCATAATGATATTCTTAATCGTAATTGGGAAGAAGTATTTAATAGTTTCTTAATTGAAAGTAATAGATATAATGCTATTAAAACAGTTAAAAATCTTCTTTATACTGCTGACCAAATTATTACTAGTAATACTGCTTATGATATAAATTATAAAGGTAGTATAAGTGAAAATAGAGAAGCTAGTGCTGGTGGTGAAATTGAATATAAACAAGAAAAACAAACTAGAACTAGTGAACATCTTAGAAGTTTTATTCGTCGTCTTGTATTTGAACAATATAAAGATAATAAAGCTCCTAATCTAGTTAAACTTGGTTCTCTTGCTCAAAACATTGCTGGTAGTAAATATATGATGATGAACATTACTGGTGGTATTGCTAACGTTCTTACTGGTTCTAGTAATATATTTATGGAACGAGCTGCTGGTGAATATATTAATCTTAAAGATTGGGAAGCTGGTAAATCTGAATGGATTAAAGGAACTGTTAGTTATATGGCTAATATGTATAGTGAAAATAGTAGTACACTTCAAGATGCTATTATTAAACTTAGTCATGTAGTTGACTTTGATAGAGTAACTGAAGTTAGTACTGTTGAAGGTCTTAAAGAAAATATTCGTAGAGTTCGTGGATTACTATTTAGTCCTCAATCTGTTGGTGAACATTATATGCAAAATGTTATGCTATTTGCTATGCTTAAATCTCATAGACTTGTTGATAATGGTAGAGGTGGTTATGATATAATGAGTAAAGAAATGTATCATCGTAAAGCTGAACAAGATGCTCTTATGTCTGTAATAAATACTCCCCGTGGAGGAGAGAACCAAGCTCTACTTGAACAATTCAATAAGTTCATGGATGATGCTAAAGCTGATGATAAAAAACGAGCTAAATATAATCTATTTAAAGCTAATCCTATATTTGATTTTGTTAAGACTTATCTTAATGAAGAACAACAAAGAGAATATATAGCTAAACGTAAAGAACTTATTAAGAATATTGATAAAGAGTTTGCTAAACTTCCAGATATTTATAATCAGTTTGAACTTAAAGATGGAATTGCTCAAATAAAATCTGATAGTAAACTTACTCTTAAAGAATATGCTAAATTTATTGATAAAGTTCGTGAAGTAAATAAAAAAGTTCATGGTGTTTATGATAAACTTGGTTCTGCTAATATTGAACAACATTGGTGGGGTGGTATGGTTATGCAATATCATAAACATCTTTATCCGGGTTTTAAGAAACGTTATCGTTGGAATGGTTATTATAATGAAACTCTAGGTACTATTGAAAAAGGTAGTTATACTAGTCTTTATGATTATTTGACTATTCCATTTAAAGAAACTAACGTAGGAGAAATTAATAATGTAAGTGATGTTCTTAAAGCATTCCAAACTTATGGTAAGAATTTACTTTCATTTGCTGTTAATTTCAAACTTAATTATGAACTTCTTCCTGAACATGAAAAAGCAAATATTAGACGTAATTTAGGTGATTTACTTTATGTAGGAGCCGCCATTATTGGAGCAATTGCTATAACTGGTATGGGAGGAGATGATGATGAAAGTATTATATATAATCTTATGCTTTATCACGCTGACCGTCTTGCTTCTGAAGCTGCTTCATTTACTCCATTTGGTGCTTATGCTGAAGGTAAAAAGTTATGGTCTAGTCCTGTTGCTATTGGACAAACTATTAATGACTTACTTGGTACTACTGCTATGGCCGCTAGATTCCTTATTGAAGAGGACTTTACTGAGGAATATACTACTGGTAGATATAAAGGTATGAATAAGTTTGAAGTTATGGCTGTTCGTAATATACCTGTTGTTCGTAGTATTAATCGAGTTCTTGATTTACCTAATAATAATAGTTATTATAAACTTGATGAAAATATACTTAGTATTATACCTTATAAAGATATAGCTAAAGATATATTTGAATAAGCTGGACTTGAACCTAGTAAAAAATAAGGGCTTGCCTATGGTATCACTACCTAGACAAGCCCTTTTACTTTTATATTCCAAGGATAAAAAATATAACTATATCAAAGGTGCAACCTTTGTGCGTAGGAGCATAGCCTATATGATTATTAATAATAGCAATATCTTAATTAAAACCATCATCATTATTACCAATAACACACATAAGAATAATAAAAACTATAATACCAACAACAAATAGTTTTCCACTATACTTATCCATAGCTTCACTATCACTAATATTATTAGCAACAGCTAATAGTTTAACACCACCAAATATAATTCCAAGAAGAACAATAAATGCAACCATAATTATAATATATTTAAGTTTAACAATAAGATAAAAATAAACCTCAGTAGTAAGACTAGCTTATCTACCGAGGTTTCAATCGTGCCAACGACTATAAGTTTAAGGATTAGTAGAACGCTCCGCTTCGCTACGCTCAACTCCCCGTGGAGGATGGAATAGACTAGTATTCATTCAATCAATATAATCATTATCATTAACAACTATACTAATATTACTAGCACAACTACCATTCCATCCTCTACGGGGAGTATAGCGAAGAGTGCGTAGCACTCGTAGCGGTTCCAAGCTAATCATCAAATTAAATAAAGCCAGCTCTATTAGAGCCAGCTTTAAGTATAACATATAAACCATTAGCATTAATACTATTTACTTCTTTAGTCCATATTTAGCCCATTGAAGAACAAATCCAAGACCTTCCCAAATTTTATCTTCAGCTTTAATTCGAGCATAATTAGAACCAACATTTAAATCAAAGTTTTCAGGTTTTACACAAGCAGCTTGACCATGAACTTCAAATCCAGTAAGACAAGTAAGAGTAGTATTAGTTGTTTTAGTACCAACTTTTACATTTTCAATACCTTTAATAAATCTTTTAATATCATTTTCTTTAAGAACATCTCCAGCAGGATCTTCAAGTTTATAATAAGCTTTCTCAAACTCTTTAGCAGGACTCCAAGATTTATATCCATTAGGATAAGTTACTTCATAGCCATCTTCTTCAAAAAAATGATTACCAATTCTATAACCTTTGTCATTTGCTTCACGAGCTGTCATAGGAACAGCTTCAATCATTTTAACTCCAATAAATTTACTCATAATTTTAAAATTTAATTATTTATTTAATCGTAGTAGTAATTATTATAAATCTATCATCTACCGGTTCAACATCAATAGCCTGAAATTCTTTATATTCAGTATCTTCAACTAAAACAAGTTTATCTTCATCAAATTGTTGAAGTTTATCTATAAGTTCTTTAACTGTCATAGCTTATTCTTTTTCAAGTTTATTAATAATATCTTTAATATAATCACTAGGAAAACTTCCTTCAAGTCTAGCTAATTCTTTTCTTTTATAATCATTATCGACTTTAGTAATAACAGTAGTAGGAAATTTAGTAATTTCTTTTCTTAGAATATCATCTAGATTTGTATTACGAATATTAAGAGTAATATCACAATTAGCTTCATTAATAACATCAGTTATATTTTTAATTGCTATTTTACAAGCGTCACAACCATCTCTAGTAAAACAATCAATACGTATCATAACACAATAGCATTATTTTTAACAGCTTCTTTAATAGTATTAGGAACTCTAAGAAGAGTATTCTTAATCATTTCAGTAGTAAGACTATCAGAATATACATAAGTAGCATAAGTTCTCCAACTATCTTTAATTACAACAGCAAATTTGTTAGGATTATCAATATTAGTTTGAATATATTCTACTTTAGTATTTTGATATTTCCACATCCAAGCAATAGCATCAGCACATTTAGCTCGAGTTATACAATCATATTCATCAATAAACGCTTCAACAAATATATTATTTGTTTGTCTTGTAGGTTCATCTCCAGTAAGATAATTAATATCATTACGAAGTTCTTCCCAAGTAACAGAATTAATATATCGTTTATATTCTGTATCATCTCGATATATAATACAAGTAGGATATTCAGTAATATTCTTACCAGCAACAGCCTTTTCAAGTATCATATCTTCAAGAATAAGATGGTCAGGAAGATTTTTAAAATTACATTGAACATTAGTACCAAATAAAGCTATATCAATAGCTTCTCTCATAGCTTCTGTTTTATCTTTATCAGCACTTTTATAATAAAATTCAATTTTAACCATAGTATTCATATAATATAATGAGAATTTATAAAATTAGCTATTTTAAAGCCCCACATTGAATGATATTTATATCGTGATAGATTAATCACAATAACAATTAAAATTCAATGTAGGGCAAAAGAACTATATCTATGACTGTCCTAACAACTTGCGAAGATATTTCCTAACAGTGTAATCGCTTTGCACACCACGTAGAATATCACCATCACAATAAGCAGTAGGAGCATCACTAATACCAACACTACGCGCTTCTTGTCTACCAGTATCAGTATATAGATTATGCCTAATAAGATTAAACCTACCGGCAAACTCAGGTAGAGCAAGAGCTTTGTGAAGCCTTTCTTCAAAAAGTTTACTAACATTACAATCAGGTAAATAAAACAAGATTAACTTTTTCATAGATAAACTTCATTACCTTCAATTTTAGCATCACTAAAATGACTTTTAAAACTTTCAACACTTCTACACCATAAAGGTTCAAGTCCATCAACTTTATAAATAACAGCAGGAATCCATTCACCTGTATCTGGATGTTCCATTTTAGTAATACTAATAATTATATATTCATTAGACGTTTTATTATGAATATAACGAGCACCAACTTTAAGCTTTAGCTCCTCCACCGGTTCCTTCTCCAAATCCTTTGTTTCCACGTTCACTTTCTCCTAATTCTTCAATAGATTCAACTTCTTTCCAACTAATTCTTTCAGCACTATTAATAATTAATTGACAACATCTATCTTTACCATCACAATTATATGGTGGAGTAGAAACTTTAGCAAGTATGTTAGTCATTGTAGTTCTAACATTATTAAGTTTAAGTCTAGCATTACCAACCATACTATCAGGTAAATGCATATGTTCTCTAAGTTTATCAACTACTTCAACAAGAGTAGATACAGCATGAACTAAATCTCTAGAAGTACGATTCTTAAAAATAATAAGAAGTTCTCCACGATAACCCCAATCAAGAGTACCAGGAGCATTAGGCATATAAAAGTCAGATTTAGTAAGATTACTTCTAGGACGTAAAGACATTTCATTAGGTTCACCATTAGCATCATTTCCAATATTAAATGCTAAGCCTGTATGATAGATAAATCTATCTTTATCTTTATCATGCTCACAAAGAATAGGATAAACATCCATACAAGCATCACCTTCTTTACCATAAGCAGGTAAAATAGGTTGAACATTACAATACTGTTCTACATCTACAACATCTCCACTAAGAAGTTTAATCTCTTTCAGTTTAAATACTTTTACTTCCATATATAATTAAATTATTAAATTAAAGAGCTTCTGCAAGCGCAAAAGCATTTTCTATTTTTCTTGATTTATCACCATAACAAATACTATCAAATCGCTTAGTACCTTCAATATTATCTATATTAGAATAATATCCACTAATAGCATTAACTGCACCCCAAGCTGTACCAAGAATATCTCTTTGACCTGGACCATCAAAATAATAACTATAAGTATCAGAAATAACATTCATTTTTCTACTACTTATTTTACTATCAGTTAAAGCTAAACCACTACGATAAGCAATATCTTTAATAGTATGACCTGTATCTTTTAGACGTTGAATTTCATCACTAGTAAGAAGATTTTCTCCAATAAATTGAATTACATCTTCATCAGTAACTTTAATATTAGCAAGTAAATTACAATATTGACCAAATTCTTCAGATTTAATTTTACTAATTCCAAGTATTTCTTGTGCAACAGAAATCTTATTATGAACACTAGTTGTATGTCGAAAACTAACATAATTACTACTAGTACGAATAGCAGCATTAAGAGTATTTTGACAAATAACTCTAATAGGAGTAAATAAAATTTTAACTCCACCACTACCATCATGAGTATTAGTAAATACTAGATAATTTTCAACAGGGTCACCTTTAACAAGAATATTATTAGGAAGTTTAGCACTTACAAATATTCTCTCACCATTTCCCCAAAATCCAGCAGTTTGCCAAATAGCAGAATTTTTACCAATAGCGCCATCAAAGAAATTAAAAGCATCATTGTTTTGAACAATAGTATATTTACTTTTAACAACACCTAAAGGAATATTGCAATCAGTACGATAGGTAGCAAAGGCGTTATCACACTTACGATAAATGTCAGTACCAAAAACATGAGCGCCTTCTTTTTGTTCTTTAATAATTCTGTCAAGTTCTTCATCAGTTCCAGTAAGTTTAATAGGCATTTTACCAACTAGTTCACATTTAGCTACATTAAAATTAAGTCCAGCTTTAAGCATAACTTCTTTAGCAGTAGCACAATCTGATACATCAATAGCACCAGAATAAGTCCAAGGTTTACCTTTTACTTTATACATATTATTTATGACTTATATGTAACATAACACTTTCAATATCTCTAACAGCTTGATTCTTATTAACACCATAAGTATCCATATACCATTTTATTAATTCTTTTACTTTTTCTTCTAGTTCCATAATTAGCAAGATTAGTAGTGTTGACTCCCCGTGGAGGATGAACTTAATTCTGTCCTCTACGGGGAGTATAACCAAATTATTTAATAATAAGACTAGTATTTTCAACAAGTTTGGCTATACTAATATCTCTACCGTCATTAAGAATATTCTTCATAGTAGTTTTATTAACACTGCTACTTCTAGTCATTTCATGTTGATGATTAAAGAAAGTATTAAGTAAATCAAAATTAATTTTATTAGCTAAATCACCAATAGGTTTTTCAATCTCAAATTTAACTTTAATACAATCTAAATCATCAAGCGTAAAATAACCTCCAGTTTCTTCTCTAAGTCTAGCAGATTGTTCAGGATATCTTTCAGTAAATTTATTATTAATTTGTTCAAGAAGAACATCTCTACTAAATGAGAAATTACTATCAATCATATCATTATCCCAAAGAGATTGTAAATGTTCAAGAACTAAATCAATAAATATTTGATTAAGATTTTCATCAATTTCAACACATTTACTATTTTTAGTATAGAGTTTACTATCAACTAGATTAATAACTTTATTACCAGATTTACCTAAATCTCCATAAGTTATAACAGCATCAAGCATAACTTCTTTAAGTCTTTCAGCATTGTTTTCTTTAGTTTTACGAAGAACAGCTAATCGTTGCTCTTCTTTTTTACAAGATTCAGCTTCAAGATTAAGTACAGTATATGCTTTACGATAACCATCAAGTTTAGATTTAAGATTATCTTGTGTAATAGCGAGGCGTTCTTCAAGTTCAGGAGTTAATTCACCTCCATTTTCTTCTAACTCAAGAAATATATCCTCAAGTTCAGTCGTAATATTATAAATACTTGCCATTATTTTCTACGTTTAGATACATTATAAGCAGAACGATAATAAGGATTTAAATAACCAAATAAATGAGTATAATCACTAGCAGTCATTTTATCAGTATTAGTTTTATATTTATAACTAGCCTCAATATACTTTTTCCATAGTTTTTACTCAAACCAAGATTACCAACAAATCCACCATTTTCAAATACAACAGCTTCTGTATTTTTAGTAGTTCTAAAACGGTTATTAAAACCATAAAATCTTCTTCTTATAACTTTAATATTTAAATAGTTAATAATTTATATATTATGTCTCATTTCCTCATACGCTTCTTTTTCAAGTTCAACAGTAACATCTTCAAGACGAATACCTCTTAAACAAGAACATTCTTTCCATTGAATATTATAATAAGTATTAAGTAACAGTAAATTAGTATTATTAGCATCAACAGCCATAATCCAATTATCAGGAGCTATTTCTATTTCAACACAATCAATAGTTATTGTAGGACGAGGAGTCCATCCTTTATTAATTTTATATGGTAGTAAATGACATTGATTAAAATATCTACCGGTAAGAATATTATCTTTATATTCAAATAATCCACCATGCCAACAAATAGGATTTTTATTATCAGTCCATTCTTTAGTATCAAAATTATATCTACTAATAGGACGTTTATTAAAAGCTTCATTATAATGAATACTACCATCTGGCTCTTTGAATACATCTCCTTTACGTCTGTTTTGACAAGTACCATCAGAACTTATTTGGCTCCATTCATCATCAGTAAATCGAAGAGGACTAATAATATCCCAATCACATAGTTTTTGAACAAGATTAATTTCCCAAGGAGCAGAACTACCACTATTACCATGAGAAGCAAATACAGCAACAGCTTCAATTATTTGTTGATACATCCAATCATTTGGACCACCTTCTCCATTACCATATCCAGCAAGTTTAAGTTCTTTAATAGCATGTTTACAAATATTACTTTCTCTAATAACTTTAGCTAAAACTTTCTTATTAATAAGAGGTTTATTATTTTGCTTTTTAATATAACGTTTACTTTTCTTCATTTTTAATTCTAATTAGTTTTTAAGTTTATTAATCTCTGAAATCATAACCAAGTTCCATTAGATTATTTCTAATCATACCAGCTATAATTTTAGCATTAGGATGAGGTTTACCTGTAATACCATAATAGCGTAGATCAATAATATGACGCCATTCATTAATAGAATATGTATAGATACATCTAGTAGCAGTATCAAGAGGAAGTTTACCACGAGCATCTTGACGATGAATTTTATATTTATCTACAAGAATTTTATATTCTTCAAAATCTCTTTTACATCCATTAAGATAAATATTCATAGCTTCATCTAAATCAGCATTATTATCATTATTAAATAATTCAGCTTCTTCTTTACTTATCCAATGAGGTCTACAAATCCTTCCATCTTCATAAACATATCGAGTACTCATTTCAGCAATACTATTAGGACTAACGCGGTTTAATTCACGAGAAGTACTAATTTGTGTATCAACACAAAAAGTATATCTCATCATATGAAATCCTATTTCAGTATTACGAAAATCTTCAATAGGAACAATATATTTAGATAGATAACCAAATTGTGTTTTATGGTCTAAAACCCAATTACCATTAACAGTTATATAATAAACATGTTTTTCATAACGATAACTAAAACCAATAGTATTAGCGTAATTAATAACAATAGTTTCTAAAGTTTTATCACTATCATTAGCTATTATATAATAAGTTCCATGACGAAACATACTCCAATGTTCACTATCTATAAGTCTTTTAATAGTAGCTTGATCATTACCTATTTCTCTACCATAACAAACTCTTGCGCATCTAGCAACATGAGCTTTAGCATTATCTCCTTGTTGCCAAAGTTCAACTTTAGGTTCAATTATTTTCATCTTCTTGATTATTATAAAAATCTTTAACTACATTTCCAAATATACTATAAAAATGTTCTTTAGGTATAATATTAATAGGTTGTATAGAATCAAGCTCTTTAAAAAACTCTTTAAGACCTTTATTTCTAATCCATAAAGTATCATAAGTAGCAGTTATATAATTATCTTTATCCATGTCACAAGCTATAAAGCAAGTTTCACTATCAAGCTTATCTATACATTCTTTACATACAATAGCTTCAGCTATTTGTTTACTCTTACTAGCATCTTCTTCAACAGAATTTCCAAGTGGAGTATAACCGATAACCTTACCACAACATATACAAACTCTAGCAAGAGCATTTATACCAAAAATAGGATGTAATTTCATACCATATAATCAGTTACAAATTTAAGAACTTTATAGAAAAGACCAACAAGAGTACCAGTATTATCAATAACATAATCATCTTGAGAAATTTTAATTTGTTCACTTTCATGATTATCATTATTAACTCTTCTATCTACTCTAATTATTTTTCCACCATAATATTTAATAGCCATACATTCATCTTCAAATCTAGCATCAGTTATAATACATTGTCCTTTACTATTTCTTATATCAAATGCTTTATTCATAGTATAACGAATAAAAGCTTCTCTCCAAAAATGATTTCTAATAATGTTAGTACCATAATATTGAAGAAGAACTCTAATTTTAATACTAACATTATTATTATATAAAACAAGATATGAGGATAAGTCATTATATTTTAATATAGCATCATTACATTTATCCACAACATAAGTAGCATCTTTAATATTAGTAGAAACAATACCAGTTTTAAAATTATAATAATTTTCCTCTTTAATATCTTGTCTATCAAGAAGTTTACGGTCAATACCACAAAATTCAGATATATCATCTTTAAGTTTATCAGCAAAATGAATAATTATTTCATCATTTTCAATAAACCCATTTTTATGATAAAGAAGCCAAGTATCATAATTAGCTTTCATAATACCATCATGAAGGATATAACTAATCATAGAAGCAACTGTATCTTTACCACTTCCTTTAAATCCTTTAATACCAACAATAGTAACTTTATTAATACTCATAATAATTTGTTTTTGTTTATCAAGACAAATATAAAAATATAATAGGAATTTACTAGTAATAATGATGCTGAATTTAATGTTAAATATCATAGTGAGAATGACGCATTTTAAGGCTTGCCATGACACGCAAATCTTATCGTGATAGATTAATCATTTAGATATATAAAATTGAATACAGGCAAAAAGAATCATGTCTACGAGCGTGTCATATACAATTTTACACCCATGTAAAACAGAAAAGCCTAGCACATCATATTGTGTACTAGGCTTCACCTTATTCAATATCTATATGATAAATAATACAAAAATCATTACGTTCTTCTACAAACTTAACATTAATATTAAAATCATCTTTAGACATAACAAAAGAATTACGTAGTCTTGTATCGAGAAGTCTAATAACTTTATTAGGAATATATAATTTAAATCCAGTATTAGCATCTCGAACAATAGGAATACCAGTATCAACTTTATCATCATTATATAAAATCACATAAAGTTCATTACTTTTAGTTATATCATTATATCTAATAGCAAAATTATAACTTTTAGCATCATAATCAGTAAATAGAATAATAGATTTATAATAACAACTAAAATAAGATTTAGTTCTATCAAAATTATTATTTCTAATTACATTATAATCTAGTATCTCCATTTATAACAACAGTTTTAATATGAAATGGAACTCTAGAAACACCACTCCGTTCACCATATTCTATATGAACAGTTCTACCAATATAAGATTGAGAATCGAATAAAACTTCTTGTTGAACAATATGACTAGTACTTAAACGAGTTTCAAACTTTTCATCATTAATATCATTTTTACAAAGAAGAATAGGTAAATCACGTTTCTTTTCTTTATAAATATCAAGAATTATAAAATCTCCTTCAGCAGCATCTTTAAACTTCTCCATATAATTAGCTCTACGTCTACCATATTGATAATCAGTTTCAGTATTACGAAGTATAAGACCTTCAAATCCTATATTAATAAAATTATTTCTAGCTTTAATAGCTTTATCATTATTATTAATATATATATTAGGAAGAATAATCAATCGTTCTTTATTATTATAATGTTCTTCGATAGTATTAAAAGAAGTAGGATTTTTAATATGATAACGATACATATTTCTATGAGCTTGGTCACCTTCCATCATAATATCATAACACCAAAATTGAAGAAGTTTATTTTCAACACAATTAGCATCTTTAACAAAATGATTAATTTGATTAACAGTATAACCGGGAAGATAAACTTCACCATCAAGTGCTGCAAATCCATTAATCATATCGTCGATAATATTTGTATTAATAGTAGCAAGCAAATAATCTTCAAGATAGCCAAGAGTATGCCAAGTAAGACCTTCACGACTTTGGAAACGAAGCCTAACAGGTTTAAACATATCATTTTGAGTATAAGCAGTAACAATACAACGTAGACCATTAATCTTATACTGACCATACATACAACTGACTTTTTTCCAAACATTACCATTATACGTTTTAGCAAGCATTGGAAGTAGAAGATTACTGTTTCCATTACTAAGGTCTTTAGGTAGATAAGTATTTAGAAAATTAAATAGAGTATCATTATCTCCATCCTCCACGGGGGGTAAACCCTGCATATCACAAAGTTCATTAAGATATGTATATCCTTGTTTAATCTTATCATTATATCTACTTTCAAGTTCTTTTTGACCATCTTTTTGAGTAACAGCATAAACTTCTTTACGAATATTACCTCGAACAAGACCATAAAAAACAGTGATACTATTAGTACCACTGTCAAGTTCAGCCCACCAAACAGTAGGCACACCATTATTATTTCTACGATAAAGTTTATTCATTATGTTCACTTATTTTTAAACCATTAAATGCAAAACTAACAGCTTTACCACCTAGAAGTTTAGCTTTACGCTGAGCAATCGTTTCCTTTTTAGGCTTAATAGCCTTTGCAATACCGGTGCTAACATCAATGGGTTTACCTGTAAAGACATCTTTTGATTGATTAACTCTGCTAGCACTTCTAGTGCGTTTCCTTGGTTCTTTACTATAATATCGTATTGGGTTTCTTCTCTCGAAATCAAGATTTTTTTCATGTATATCAATAATTCTTTTAATAATACTATTACGATAATCAATATAACTTTGAGCTTTTTCTGGATGATGTTCTAGAACAAGATAAAGTTTATCAAGAATATATTCAATACTAGAAAGAGTAATACGATAACCATAATTAATAGTTTGTCTAGGACGAGAACCATCAGGATAAATAGTAGTACAATCTAAATCTTTAATATAAGATTCAATTGCATCAGCCATTGTAGATTTATCAATAACATAATTAATATATCTAACATCTCTATCATCTAGCTTTTCTTCATATCCTTTTATTATCATAGATTTTCTTTCTTACATTTATAAATAATAATACGAGTTGGTTTACCTATAAGACAATGATTATATTTAAACCATTCAATAATATCAAATGTAGGATAAGTTTTAGCTATTCCTTCAATAAGAGCATAACCTTCTTGATAATTAAAATTACTATGAACAGTTCCACCGTTATCAGTATCAAGTAAGCTAAACTTTTTGATATATTCAACGTCATCATTAGAAGATAGATTAATTTCTCCATAACAATAAATATCTTTTTTATCAATACGTTTACCATCTACATTAATACATTCCCATTTATCAAGATTTTGTTCATCTTCTTTAGTAATTGGACGCATAACAGTATATGTAACACCAGCTAAACTTTTAGTATGGCAAAGTATTACTTTCTTCCGTATTCCAAGTAAATTCAGTTTCTTCTCCATAATTATCTTCTATATATTTAACAACTTGTTGAGTTAATTCATTAATAACATTTGTAGAATAACTACTTCTCAATTCTGCAAAATCTTTAACGCCAAGTTCTTTAGGAATAATAATAGGTATAATATCATAATCATTCTTAAGAATCACAGCTTCCATAAGACCAGTTCTATCATTATCCATAAGGCTAATAAGAAAACCATTTCGATTAAGTTTACTACGAAGCCAATCATATTCAATTTGACGAAGTTTATAAGTTTCATGTGGAATATTAACAACACCAATAGTCTTAGATTCAAGGGTAGACCCCCCGTAGAGGATGGAATGATTAATACTCTTTAGATAACATTCAAGACTTAATCTATCTTTAGTAGATTTAGTTATAATAATAACGTCATAATTATCTAATTCAAGATTAATAACTCCTTCAATAGTATTACTATTAGTTATAAACTTAACTTCACTTTTCTTATTCCTATTTGGAAAATACAATTTAACATTAACTATTCCTCTTTTATCTTGTCCAAGAACATATCCATAACATAAATCCGTTTTATCTTTATCGTAAAAATATTTAGGAATAGGATTAGTTGAACGATTAATATAAAATTGGTCAACAGGATAAACAAAATGAGTATTAAGAAAATTAAGATTAACACCAAATTGTCCCCAATACTTAGCATCTAAATTATTCCATGGACGAGTAACAAGTTCAATAATAGGTTTATGATTACGTACATTACTAATAGCCCTAGCAATATTATAATCGTTGTTTTCATCTTTATCTTGTCCATAAATAATATTTCTAAAAGTATAAGCAATATGTTTAAGAACAAATAGAAATTGACTTTTAATAGAAATATCAATTTGCTTATGAACAATTTCAGAGAGTACAGTTGCAGCAGCATCTATACAATCTCCCCACCAATATCCAGCAAAATCTCTTCCTTTAAGTTTATTCCTATTATCGTATCTAAAACCAAAACTAGGATGAGTATCTTCACGAAAAGGACTAGATATAAATTCTCCTGTATCTATACAATGTTGTATATCTTCAACACTAATTCCAGTATAAACACTAAAAATAGTTACTTGACTAACTTTAGAGAAAATATAATCTTTAGTTAAAATAGTATTACTAATATTTCTTTTCATAATATTTCTAATTTGACCTTTATCGTGAACATATAAAAAAAGAGGACTAGGTACTAAAATAGTACCCAATCCTCTTACATACAACTATTTAACTAACTTTAATTTTTTAAAATGGTAAATCTTCTGTTGGATTAACAAAAGCACCAGCAGCATCATTACCACCACCAAATGGACTAAAATCTCCACCGCCATTAAATCCACTAACAGGATTTATAGGAGTAGCAGTTTGAACACCAGGCATTACACTAACACCAGGCATAGCAACATTTGGCTGTTTAGCTTGTTCGGCAGATTTTTGATAAACAATACTTTCTTTATAAGGGTCAATATGCAAACTAGGAGCAGATTGTTCTTTATAAAGTTCAATAACTCCATCATTGATAAATGTAGGAAATCCTAAATCACCAAATGAAGATTTACTTCCAACAACAGCACGCCATTTACCATCATTCTTAACGAAACGAAGAAGCTTCATCCAAATAGTAATAGGTTTACCTTTAGCATCATTATAAACAGGTTTACCATTATTGTTAAGTAACTTAACGTAATTTTCAAATACAGTCTTATAACCAGCTATAACTTCTTCAGCTTCAACAGGTACATACTGCATATTTTCATCAAAATCTTCAAAAGGCAAAGTAAGAGCATCAATTTCTTCTTCTGTTAAATCACGACCTTTAAGAACAAATACATTATATACATGTTTCATAAAGCGGAAAATGTTATCAACTTTCCAAGCACCTTTACCACCGGGAATAGTTTCAACATTACTTTCAGCAGGAAGAAGACGTTGAGTTACATAACGACGTTCATTGATATTTTCATGATTACTAGCAAAAGTAAATGTAAGATAAGAAATACTCATACCAGCAAATGAAGGCATACCTTGAACATCATCTTTCAGTGTAGCCCAATCAACTTTAACATCTTCAAGATGACCAATAAACAAGCCATTAGCTTTATTACAATCAGTACGTTCATCAAACTTTTTACGAGTTACATCACGTAAATCGTTATTAATACCTCTACCTCTACGTTTTTTAGGAGTTTGTACTTCTGCATTAGCAGTTTGTTCAGCACTTGCTGCAACAGCAGCTTCATTCTTAATTTCTTTTTCTGTCGACATAATTAAAGTAATTAAAAGAATTATTAGATAAAATAAGAGCTGCACCATTAGCAATACTAACAATGCAGCTCTATGTTCAAGATACTATATTTCTAGGACGAAGATTTGATTATTCAGCAGTTTCTTCTTTTTCAGCTTTCTTACCGATACGAACAGGTTCTTCATCTTTATATTCGGTAAGCATTGCAATCTTAACAACAATATCTTTATGACCGTTATTAACAACAGCTTCTTGCAAGTTGTCAATATCTACTGTATAAACACGATTCTTAGAAGTAGCTTCTTCATCAGTCATATCAGCTTTCAACTGTTTCCAAACATTAGAATCAGTAAAGTTAAGAGTTACACCAATACCAGACAAAGCAGCAGTATTAGCACACTTAGAACCTTTAATCTTAGCAACTTCATCACCTTGAATACAGTTAACCAAAAGTTCTTTCTGTTCATCTTCGGTAATACCTTCACGACCAAGAGCAGCTTTAAGTTCTTCATTAGAAGAAGATAAAGCACCTTCAAGAGTTTCTTGGAAATAAGTATTAACATACTTAATCTTATCATTCTTAGTCATACGAACACGAGTAATGCAAGGATTACCATTCTTGTCTAATTCAGCAATACCTTTAGCCAAAGCCCAAATATCAAATTCAGCATGAACAGCCATAGCAGCTTCGGGAGATTCAATATCCAAACCTTGTTCTTCACAGAAAGCAACAACTTCGGGTACTTTATTGATAATAGCATTATCAATATTTGCACAGTTATTAATGAACATTACATATTCACCATGAGCAATGCCGAGAGCTTTAGAAACTTGGGCAGTCATACGGAAACTACCGGGAGTAGAAACAACTACCAATTCAGGTTCTTCACTAACTGCTCTTTGACCAGCATTAACAATACCCATACCAAAACTCAAACCTTTCTTAAAGTCTTTCATAATTATAATTATTTAAAAAGTGAATAATATCAGTCATACGACTGTTTTGTTTAATAATAATTTCTCTAGTTTGTTTATGTTATTGAATTTCAGTAATATCAATAATATCTTCATTACTTAAATCAATACCTTGCATAGTCTTTAATTCTTCTGTGCTTAAACAGCCCATAATTAAATCATTAGCAATTTCACGAGCACCATAAACAAATGCTCTATGACTTATCATTATTTTAGGATATTTCTTATAAGTATCTTTTTCAAAACATCCAGCAACAATAGCATCTTTATAAGTAAACTCACCAGTAGCAACCATATTACGTTCTCCAATTTTACGATAAAAACGATAACTAGTAATATAATCAATAGGAACAGCAGGTATTCTATAAACAGGAACTTTACCAGTAGAAGCAATTTGTTTAGCTTCAGCAGTATTAGTAGCTATTTCAAACTTACTATTAAGTTGATATTCTTTATATACATTACCATTATAATCTTTATAGTATTTAACAGGATAAACATATATATGTTCATGGTCTTTATCTTCTGCATTTTTAGTTTGTGCCTCTTTGGGAGTAAGACACTTAATACAGTCAGATGGAAGTTTATCTTCATCATAAGCATTAAAGCCATCTGTATATTCGTACAGAGCGCGATAATTATCTACTTTTTCCCAACTCACGCTGCCTTTGACAAGTAATGCCTTAATAATGTGAACATCAACACCTGTTTTACCTTGAACTACATGAATATGTTCAATGCAAGTAGAAAATGGAAGTCTAAGGTCTTTAGCTCTCATTGCAATAGCAAGACCATCTTCAACAGACTTAATACCACATTTATCACTACGCATAACACGTTTGATAAATACTTCAAGACTTGCAATTTCAGCTTCATTCATATAATTAAGCTGATATGGAGCAACAGAATGTTGAACACCATGTTGTTTTTCAATACCACTATTACTAACAGCAACAGTAGTATCATTAACTTTAACTTCTTTATCTTCGTCCATTCTATCAAAGAGCGATTTTAATTACACAACAAATGTAACTATTATATTTATACTAGCAAACAATATCATCAAAATTTTGAGCACTAATATCAGAATTAATATTCTGTATAACTTCATGGTTAACCGATAACTTTTCCTTTTTAAGACTTGCTTCTTCAATAGTACCAGCTATATAAAGTTTATGTACTTTAAGTTTTGATTGACTACAATTAACATTATTATAACGATAGATAAGTTCATCTATGGTATCACATAAAGGTGAGGTTAAAATCCATTCGTCTACGCTTGTTTCTAGGCTGTCAGTTGAATTATTTTTTATAGATAATACTCTTAATAAGCCATCATTAAAAGACTTCAAATTCAGCGTGGAAATAGCCTTAGATTTGATTATACGAGCAGTCCCTTTCTTGCTTCCAGACTTGTACAAAACAGGAATACCATTACTATCAACTAGAACTTTATCCTCAATTTTATCATGATAATCACCACAAATTTCACCTAGTTTATCATTAATATATTTAGTTACAGTAGCAGCATATTCACCTCTCTTACTAATAATAAGAAATCGTTTATCAGGATTATCTTTAATAATTTCAACTATCCTTTCTAGCTTACAAACATTATCAGAACATATAAGCATACGTTCACGAACAATATTATAAAAAGTCTTAACTCGTTCAGCAAGAACAAGAGGATTATAACATTCATCAATTTGTTTACTAAAAGGATTAGTCATATCCATATCAACACTCCATCCATTATATTCAGCTATTTCTGTAATATATTGAATAGCACTACGTCCATCTTGAGTACCATTTCGAGCACATTTAATATTATCAAGATTACCAAATACTTGAATAGTCTGAGTAATAAATTCAGTATATTTATCATAATTAGTAATATCTTCTTGATTAACAAACAAAATTGGCTCTCTGTGTTCCTCTACGGGGAGTAAAGCCCGCATAGCATTAATACCACTAGAACTTATATTATCATTAATAGGAGGAATATTAGTATAAATTTCTTTTAGTTTGGCAGTATCAATAGTATCTTTAGTTATAATCATAAGTTTAAATCTAGCATGATTAAAAACTGTATTACAAGAAAGATTCCATTCATTAACTCCAACAACAATAGAAATATCATAACTATAATTATATCTACTATTAACATAAGTATGAGTAAGAATATTAATAGTATCTATATTTATATTATGATTTTTAAGACTATCAACAATTTCAGTTCTTCTTTTCCAATTATCTGTAACAATAAGTATTTTAATATTATCATTCTTATTTCTCATAAGACTAATAATTCTACTTATAATTTCACAATAATCAACAGGCGGAACACAATTAATAGTTCCAATACCTTTATATTCTTTAGAACCCCATTTATTAATTAGTCTATCATAAGTTTCTTCAACTATATTTCTCATCCAAAATCATCTTCATTAAAAATAGGATTATACATACCACTATATTTTTTAATTTTACTTTTACCTTTACCTTTAGGAGAAATTTTAAGTTTAATAGGATTAATAATCTTCATAGCTTCTTGATAATAAAATTTAAAATTAATATCTCTAAGAGAAATATCTTTATCATCAAGACTATTAATAACTGTTACAACAGAACCAGCTGCCATTCTACTACGAGAACCATTATCGTTATGAACTTTCTCAATAATATAACCTCTATTAGAAACATAAAACCTAACATATCTTTGACAAATAACATGAGTAACTTGTTCATTTTCAATTTTAGTTTCTTCTACATGAAATTGCTTACCAACATTTTGAGTTAAACAGAAATCAAGAATATTAGTAGCTTCTTGAAGAGTATCCATTACAGGTTTGTTCTTTAGAAAATAGTTTTCAATAGCTTGAGCAACAATAGGCATAGAATAACCTTTAGTTAAATCTAGAGAATACATCATAGGATTAAGAGCACCTTTAGATTCAAGCTTAAGTTTATGAACACCATTTTTAATAACTCTAAATTGGCTAAGATAATTATTTATATCTCTACTAACAAGACAATGATAATAATCAGTATCAAACTTAAGTTTAGTAGTTTGTTCCCAATCATCTTTAATACGATTATAAATATCAATATCTCGTTTATAAAGTTTAATAACAATACCATCTGTATTAGCACTTAACACATGAATATTGTGTAACTCTAATTCCTCAACCAACATTAGCATCATTAACTGCCCATTAATAGTAGTTTTAAGTACAGCTAATCTATCATAAAGATTACCATTTTCAAATCCAAGTTTACCATAAACAGAATTAATAACAATCTTTAAAACTAAAGCTAAAGTATCTCTATCAATTCCGTCAACAGTATCTTCATCGCTGTGTTTAACTTCAACTCTCTTATTTTTAAGCCAACCAATAAGATTACAAAAAGCATTAGTATCAAGATGAGCTGGAGCTACTTTATGAGCAGCAATAATACTAGGATACATACTATTAATATCAGCATGAATATAAACATAATCATCGTCATTAAGAACATCGTGTTGACCCCCCGTGGAGGATGGAAATAATTCTCTTCCACTACTCCAAAGTTCAACAGGATTATCTTGACTATGTAAACCTCCAGTTGCAACAGTATAAGTTACATTTCCAATTTTAACTTCTTTACTAAACGCATCTTTATTAACTCTATAAATAGTAGTTTTAAGACATTCATCAAGAAAGTCTTGCATAGGTTTAGTTTTGAATTTAATAAAAGGAAAAATAACTTTCTTAAAACTCATAGCAGTTCTTTCAGTTTTCTTACCTTTCCATTGTTCGGGAGCAAGACCACTAAACTTACTATAAAATTTCTCAAAAAGAATATCAGCAGTTTTACTACGACTAGAATTAAGAACATCAACATCATATGCTTTACTAATAGCATAACGAGATTTAATTTCTTCTGGATAAAGACGAACTATTTCAGCTACAATAAAAACATCATTAAGATTATAATACATCATAGGTTCAATATATTCATCAAGAATAAATCTATCCCATTTATCTACTAGCTTATTAAGCTGACTAATACTCATTCCTTTAAGATTAGGAATTTCATCATATAGTTCAGCTTCTTTTTCATTAATATCAGGAAGTTCATATTCTAGAAGTTCATACCATTGAAGATTAATTGAAGTTTGTTTTAAACCTTTAGGAACAGGTTTACGTTCACCAGTTTTACTATCTACAACTACACTTGCTTTATTAAGAGCAAATATACGCATTACATCAACACCTGTAAATGGTAGTTTATATTTTCTAAGACTATTAAGATAAAAATCAGTTTTAAATTTATCTTTATCATCTTGACTAGAAATAATAGTTTTACTAGTTTCATATAACTTATTAATAAGTTCTTTCGTACTATTCGTACGCATATAAAAACTAAGTAAAGCAGCAATCATAAGATTATCATAATTGAAATTATTAAATCCATACAAGTCAGTACGAATAATAGTTCCATTAGAATCCTTATAACATCTAGTTTTATTAATATAACCTATCATAGAAAGTAATTGACTATCATCTTTATCTGTTATATAAAAACTATGTTTTTCAACAGTTTCAAGACGAGCTTTAATTTCTTCAACAGATAGTTTTTGAACTAAAGGAATAGGTTTATTATCAGCATTAACACAATCTTTAAAAACTTTAAGATAACTATTAATACTAACAAAAGTAATAGAAAAGAAATTTCTTAAAACTTCAACATCATAAGCTATACAATTAATCATTTATATAATTTAATCCATAGTTATTTCTATTTTGATTAACCCAATTAACATCATCAGCAAAACGCTGTTTAAATATATGATAAAGATTATCATCTTTAAATTTAATAAGAGGAGAATAATTATTAAATATATACTTACCACCAGTAGCCATAAATCTAGGAATTGGATTATTACTAATACTAAGATAAGCATCACCAAATATAAATAGATACTTATAATTAATTCTAGCTAATTCTTTCCATAGAATATTACGACATTTATCAATAGCAGTAAGATATGTATTATAATTATTAGAACAAGCACATTTAATACTATAAGTCATATACACATCTTCAGTATTATTACGTCCAGAATATTCATCATAAAGATTACCAATATCAGTAAATAATTGATAATCTTCACAATAATTTCTATCACCCCTAGGAAATAGGAAAACAACATCTCCATGAATACTTCCTCTACCACCTTGTATATATTTACCTGTATTAAATATACGATTTGGGCATCTTTCACAATCAGGATATTCGTCAACAGTTTTACTTGCCATAAGATAATACTAATTGATTACTAGCGCGAGAACAAGCAACATACAATCTACGAAGCATTTCATCTCTATTAGTATAAGGATGACCATATTTATCATAAATCATATCGTTAATATCTACAAATACATTTTTATAAGTAGAACCTTGTGCTCTATGAGAAGTAATTGCAAAACCATAATCTAAATCTCTACTAAATAAAATCTTACCATTACTATTCGTAATATTAGAAGCGATAAGATATTTACGTTTAAAATCAAAATACTGTTTCCATTTACTTCCACGTTCAGAACTACTAGCTTTTTTAGCATCATCAATAAGACTAGTCAACTTCTTATAATATATCTGAAATGTATAGTTATCATAATGGTCAATAACAAATAAAGGTTGAGTTATAGCACCACCATGAATAGCTTGAAACTTAATAAGAAATCCTTTAAACTCATAATCATTATCAATTGTATCAACAATATCTTTAACAATATATTCTTCACTATTGTTTATAATAATATCATTAAAAACATTAACAACAGTAGTATAACTCATTATTAAATCATTACGAGTAATAAGACTTTTATCAGCATCTTGAATAATCATATGTCTTACATGGTTATTCCATTGTGCAACACGACTATTAGTATAAGCTATAATACGATACAAATCAATATTTTTAGTATATTCTTCATCATTAAAACAAGTATCAATTAAATCAGAAAATTCAGTTTGACCACAAACATAAAATCCTTTAGTTTCTTCATTATAATCTTGTCTATTTTTAGATATATAATCAAGAAATCTCCATCCATTCTTATTATCTATATCTTCTCGAAGAAGTTTAAGAAGTTTACTAATAGGATTATTATCTCCTTGTCGTACAACTTCTTTAAGATAATAAGTATTACTAGCAATAAGAAAAGCTTGACTAGTTTTCTCATTAACAGGAGGAAGCTGACTAGAATCACCAAGCATTATAACTTTAATCTGAAGCTTCTTACATTTATTACTAATATACTTAACAAGTTTAGCATTAAGCATAGAAGCTTCATCAATAATTAAAACTTTAAGACCATCTAGTTTATCTTTTCCAACAGGATTAAAGGCAGGATTTTCAGGGTCAAAATTTTCAATATTAACATCAAGTCTAAAACCAAACAATGATTGAATAGTATTAACTTCTTTTCCACCAATAGAATTACTAAGAACTCTACAAGCTTTATGTGTAGGAGCAGCACAGCCTATAACACCACCAGACCATTTGCAATTATTAATAACATATTTAATAACAAATGTCTTACCTGTACCTCCAGCACCACAAAGAGCATTAATATATTTCTTATCATCCCAAGGCTGTGCAAGAAACTCAATAAGTTCATGCACAGCTATTTCTTGGTCTTTAGTAAACTTAATGTTAGTATCTTTTCTATTACTATTAGCAATATTAAGATTACCAATCATTACAATTCGTTGTTTACATCAATAAGATTATTTTTAACTTTATCTTCATATTCTTTCCATTCTTGAAAAGCTAAAATAGTAGATTCACTATCACCACGATTATAACACGTAGTAATATGAAACAATTCCTTAGCAAAAGGCATTTTAACAATTTTACCTTTAGCTATAAGTCCAGCAGCAAAAGGAATATAAAATCTAGTATCAACAGTTTTTCTATTTTCACTATCTCTTATAATTTTAATTCTATGATTATATTCATCTAATCGACGAGCATAAACAACTTTCTTTCCTTTAGTTCTGTAACTTTCACCAGTAATGCTATATAGTTTGCCATTGTATTCTACTTTATAAGTACCATCAATATATCTAATAATACCTTCACATTTAGCAATTATAATAACATATTTATTGACTATTCCTTTCTCTTTGGATTTACCTACAACTCCAAATGAGAATTTAAAGCTAACCATAGCATACTATTTTCTTTTAATAGTACCCATACGTTTATCAACAGCACGAGTAATACCTTTAAAAGTATTATCTTCTGCAAACTTAGCTTTACGAGCAGCCTTTTTAGCAGCTTTCTTAGCAGCAATCTCTTCATCACGTTCTTTTTGTTGTTGTATAACATCAACAGTTACAACATGATAACCGCAATAATGAGTAAGAAAATCAATTTTACCACTAGTTCCATTACCAATAGAACTATTCTTAGCTACTTTAATAACTTTACTAGCAGGATTAATTCCAATAACAGCATCAACATTATTAAGTTGACGAACAACAGAAACTTCATCATACTTTTTCATAAGTACTTTACATTTTTAAAGATTAATAAAACAATTATATTTAATAGTTAAAACTATAATAAGTTCAATAATAGTTATATTAGTAGAGCCACTGCGCTACGCTCCGTGGCGACCCCCCGTAGAGGATGGAAGCAAGCTAGTCATTAAACTTTCTCTTTAATACTATCATTAACTTTATCAAGTTTATCAATAAAATATTCAATACGACGGTTAAATTCTATATCTTTATTTTGAAGTTTATTAATATCTATATTAATTCGTTTAATCTTCTTATATAGATTAAATACTTCATAAATAAGAAATAAAATACATCCAACACAAACTCCAAGAATATATCCAATAGCATCTTCAATCATAGAAATAATTATAAAGTTTACGAATAAGTTCAAATCTAGTATCAGTAATATTATAGATTTTAAATACTTTAGCAACAAAATCAAAATCACCATATTTAAGTAAAGCATCTATATAATCTTTAATATCACTAAGCCACATAATAGCACTAACAGAATATCTATCACTATCAGTATTAGTAATATATTGACCAATACCTTTAGCAATAGTATCAGCAGTTATATCATTAATAATAAACTTATCAGTAAACCAATTATCTTTTATATAATATTTATCAGTGTATTTATCACGAAAGGCTTTAGATAGTTTATTACATAAATCAATATAAGAACGAGTAGCAGTTCTATTATTATGATTAACAAATTGAACATCTTTAACTTTAAGAGTTAAGTTCATACCACATTCAATAATACGAACTTTAATTTGTTTTTTATCTTCATTAATATATAGAACAATAGCAAGTTTATCTTTCCAATAGCCAACATTCAAAGTAACAATATCATAAAGTTTAACTTTAAATCCAGATGTAATAGTACCATCAATATTCTTATAAGTAATATAATTCATAATAAAACTGTATTAAATTTTTAGTTTAACATTTATTAGCTAGTTCTTTTGCCCTGTATTGAACTCAATATTAATCGTGATAGATTAATCAGATTATATATGAAAATTCAATAGAGAACAAAAGAACCGTATCGGTGAATGTATTATGAACATAAATAGCTAGTCATTTGTAGCAGGCTCATTATTCTGTTCATTATTCTTACCATCACGTTTAAGACGTTCTTTAAGAATATGTTCAGATACAGAACCAAGTTTACATTCACTAACACAACGACTAACACCTTTAGCATGAGTTACAGCATATACAATAGGATAATTAATATATTTATTATTACCTACTGTACGTTCGATTTTAGTAATTCCAACTTCGGTTATAATACCAACACAAACACCAAGCTTAGTTTGATTATGATATTGATAAGTATATTCCATATAAACTACTTGTCCTTTTTTAAACTTAGCTTGTTCTTCAATGTATCTATCTAATAGACCATCAAAAATAAAAGAATCATAATTATCCATTTCAATTATATATTTAAAGTTAATAATATACATACTAAAAAGCCTAGCACTATCTTCACAGACAATGCTAGGCAAAACTACAAAACGAAATCATATAAAACGAAATGTTTGACACAGACATTGTTATTACTAATTTCACAATCAATAATAACATTATTAACACCAAATAAAATATGACATATAACACTTGGACTATGATAAATATTAATAGCACTATCTTCACAGACCGTACTATTACAAAAGTTACAATTAGAAATTAAAACGGATAATAGCAATATCATAGTTTCGGAGTTCAATTCCTCCATCATCAGCAAGTGAAATAACACTATTATCTTCACAGACAATAGTGTTAGAAATACAATCAAAAACTTATGTGGGATTATTTAGCAGATTTATTTGCTTTTCTACGTTTAAGTTCAGCATAAATTTCATCATCACTAACATTCTTAAACTTATTCTCTTGTTTATTATTATCAACAGATTGATTAACCATTTTAATCATTTCCTTATATTTTGCATTAGAAGTATCAATAATATGTTGAGCAATCAAATGATTAATTTCAGTATTAGCATTAACAATATTAATAATCATATCTTTAGCATATTTAGGAAAAACAGCAATGATAGGTTTAAGAATATCTTTATCTTCAATTATACTATCCCAACGATTAATAATCCAATTAAGTTCAAATCCATTTTCAGTAGCAAGTTTAATAATATCTTCTTGAGTTTTACAAAAATCATTAAGATATTTTTGTTCTTCAACAACATATACAAATAAAGCTAAACCTCTAACATATTGGTCTGGAGATAAACCTTTATCTTTAATATCATTAATGAATTTATTAATAAGTTCGCAATCTTCTTTATATTTACAAGTATCACAAAATTTACCAAAAACTTCATCAAGAATAACTTTAATATTAATATTTTCCATAATTTTATTTATTTAATCATAATAACCAAAAACATCATTTTCAGGGTCAACAATAGGACTATCATCAACTATTGGTTCCCAAGCAATATCGTCAAAATCTTGACTTAGACATTCTGCATGAATTTCAACACCTTCAACATTATTATTGAAATATGTATCATCTTCAACAAAATAAATATCAGTTCTTTCCATATCTTTATATATAAAATAAACTCCGAGTAGAGGATGATTATCATCAACGTGTTAACTATAACAAACCCAATAAACAAAATGGATAAAAATGGCAAGAACATGAGAATTAGCTTTAACAAGCTCAACAGCACTATCCATCCTCTACGGGGAGTCTATACTACAAACTTAGCTAGCTTCAGAATCTTTATTCTTTTTATGAAGTTCAGTTTCAGTATCAATCATAATACCAATAACTCGTTGACTATCACTAGCAACATCAGCATGAGCTTTAACTAAAGCATCAATGAATAAATCATCTGTATATCTATATTCTCTACGAAGTCCACCATCAGCAGTAACTCTAAACTTATTCCATAAGAAGTCAACATAAGCACCTTTAGAGTTATATATTCTTCCATCATCTTCAAGAGTATGAAGAATATTAAGAGAAGTATGGCGTCTAAATGCAGCATTGAATTTAACAATACAAACTACATCAAGAATATGTTGAGGAACATTAATTCCAACAGGAACACCACGTTTATCAGTCTTAGCATCTTTAAAATCATTATCTTCATTAGCTTGACTAACAACAGTAGTTTGTTCTTCCTGTTTACGAACTTTACTTTGTTTCTTCTTCCTAGCTTTATTCTTAGGCTGAATAGTTTCACTACTAACAACAGCATTAACTTGTGTATCTTCTTCAGGAACAACAAGTTTACCTTCTTGTTTAGCTTCTTCTAAACTTTCAGCCATAGTTTTCTTTCTAGGCTTAGATTGAACATTACTAGTAACATTATCAAAATTTACCATAACACTTATAAGTTTAAGATTAATATTATTATCAGTAGCAATATTACTCTACTGAACAACACGACAAATATAATAATTAAATATAATACTCCAAATATATTATAATTTATTTATACTATAATTCTAACTAATAATCAATAGCTATATTAAAATAACTAAAATAGTTATAGCAATAGGAATTAACTTACCACGAGTATAATAAATATCAATAGTATCAAGAGTATCATTAGTATAAAGAGAATCAGTAATATCAAGAATATCAAGAACATCATTAGTAATACCACCAGTAATATTAGCATGACTAGTATTAATAGTCATGTTAATACTGATAGTATTAATAGTGCTATTATTAGCTAGAACTAATGCTATTAGTCATTATGACTAGAAGTCTTATTAGACTTGATAGTATTGTTAGAGCTAGTCTTAATAACGATTGTATGACTAATCGTCATGACGAACGTCAATGAGATTGAGAAGATGATGCTATGACTGAAACTGATAGTGGTATAACTAGAGGTTATAATGCTGGAACTAGAGATTATGGTAGTATAACGAGAAGTTATAGGAGAGAAAGAGAAAGAGTTGAAGCTAATACTAACAACGATGATATAACTAGAGGTTATAACTAATGGCTATAACTAATGGTTATGAAGATATAACTAAAGGTTATGAAGATATAACTAATGGTTATAATGAACGAGAATGAGAGAGGTGGAACAATAGGGTTAGATTGATTAGGAAGAGGATTAAGAGAAGGATGATGAAGAGGAAGAGGAATGGCAGCAGGACTAGTCTCTTCAGCATGACCATCTCCACACCCATCTCCACACCCATCTCCACCAAACTCACTCTCATCTCCACATTCAACCTCAATTTAACCCTATTTGAACCACATCCAACTCCACCATTTCATTCTCCACAAACTTTACAATGTCCACTTTCATCTCCATATCCTCTTTCTCTACATTCAATACCTCTCGTCACCTCTAATTTCACCTCTATAACTTTTTGTTATGAGAGTAAATCTCCATGACCAATATCAGTATAACAAAATGTTATAGGAGTAAATCATCATTAATTTCATTAGTAGAATTATCATCAGCAACTACATTAAATTCATAATTATCAAGACTATCATTAATAATACGAGCGATACTTTTTAATTTACCAGCAATACCAAGTCTGCTCTTATTAACACTATCATATACTTTTGTTATATCATCAGCATTACCATTAGTAGTAATATCAGTAATAGCAAGAAGAATATCATCATTAGTAGGATGAAGATTAATAAGTTCAATAGAAGTAATAGAATTATCATTCTCAACTTCAATAGTAGTAATAATACGATGTACTTTCATAATGTTTAATATTAGGATAAGACTTATCAGAACTTGCAGCTAGTTCATGACTGATAAGACTTATCAGATTGTTAAGTTCGTTTGCTGCAATCTATTTAATGTTGATAATGAGCATTTCGATGTCGAACACTAGCGACAGCATCAACAAAGCTATTGTTGATAGCACAAACGCTACCAACCCGAAGGCTAGTAGCGTCATGTTCATTAGAATGGCAAATCTCATCACTCATTGTAGCATCAGCAAAACTATTGTTGATAACATCAGTGCTACTAACCCGAAGGTCAGTAGCACCATGTTCATCAGAACGGCAAATCGTCATCGTTCATTACAGTAGCAACAAAACTAGCTGCTTTAGCTTTAGCCTCACGCTTGGCAGCAATGGCAGCACGAGCGTCATCCATAATCTGTTTGATAAGTACATTATATGCACCAACAAGAACAGGGTCAGTAGGCTGTTCGATACCTACAATATGATATACATATCGATCATAATCCACAACATTGTAAAGATTGTCTTTACGAGTAAACGGATTACGGTCTTGTACACCAGCAGGTACAAACTGGCAAAGAACTTTGACAGCAACACCAGTCAGATACATACTAGCAAAACCAGCTTCAGCAGCCTCGCCAACATAGTTGACAAATCTACCGTAGAACTTGTCTTTGCGCATTACAAGCAGTATCTGATTGAATGGCATCTGAATAGCGCCAAGCATACCCATTCGATGTGTACCATCAGGCATACTTTGAGCACCTTTGACAGGACTAGCAATAGTAACAAACGCATTGAGATAAGAATTGCCATTACGACCTGTACGTTCTTGACAATCAATATTAGTAATAACAGTAGTCATTACATAACTATGACCATCAGTACAGATGCGTTTAACAACATCATCAATGGTTTCCACTTGCGCAGAATTTTGATTATCTGTATCAACAGTAGGTTGAACAGGTTGGTTAACACTAGTAGTTGGATTAACTACATTAACATTCTCAGGAGCAGCAGCAGCACCTTGTGCAGCTTGCGCTAAATCTTTTACATTTGGCACGACTATTAAGTATTTAATTACGCTAATCAGTAGCATTACTGACAGTTGTTTTCGTTCAACTGCAAAGTATTTAATGTTGATAATGAGCAACATCATCTAGTAGAGATTAATCTCTACTAAGATAACTAACAATAGCCGATAGTATTCCAAATACAACAGCAGTAATTTGTTCATCACTAGTTGGCTCTACCTTCAATGCTAGTATGATAGCTAGCATCATCAGTATGATTGCAACTAACAACAATGGTTTGTTTGTTTTCATAATGATTAGTGTTAATAGTTAGTAATGTAATGAGATGAATAATCTCAATGTATTTAATGTTGATAATGAGCAGGATTATCATTAATTCTATCAACTTTAGGCGGGGGTATCAAGTCCAATTTAATGACCCACCCCTCCTACTCACTAGCCTCACTATCACATCAATATACACTATTTTCACTCTAATTACTCTAATTACTCTAATTACTCTAATTACTCTAATTACTATCATTACTATCATTACTATCATTTTCACTCTAATTATTACCATTATTACCATTATTACCATTATTACCATTATTACCATTATTACCA